>Ga0163153_10000591_pt1 | contig 63490 bp, 55 predicted proteins | sample OliLakLV19MP6IB1_FD_148629 | JGI IMG/M metagenome (GOLD analysis project Ga0163153, IMG submission 148629) | Freshwater microbial mat bacterial communities from Lake Vanda, McMurdo Dry Valleys, Antarctica - Oligotrophic Lake LV.19.MP6.IB-1 | ecosystem: Environmental > Aquatic > Freshwater >... | reverse complement strand
TTTGTGTTTCGCTTCAATCGGCGAAACACTCCGATGGCTGCGTTTCAGACGTTGCTCGGAATCTCGGCCCGCAAAGCCCCCCTAACCTTGCGCGAACTGGCTAACCGGAGTCAACCGTAGAAGCAATTACATTGATTATAAATGAAAATGCTTGTTATTTTGTAAAAAACAACTGTGTTGAAGATAACGCACTATTGTACTTTTAACACAGATACTGTGGCAGGTTACGAATTGAAGATGTGAACGAGGACACCTGTCCTGGTTGTGGAATTAGTTTTTCGCATGATGTGCTTAATATGCTCTTTTACTGTCTGTTCGGTAATCTGAAGGGCGTTTGCGATTTCTTTGTTTGTCCATCCCTTTGCCAGATGTTCAATGACAGATTGCTCTCGATTGGTCAATTGAAACTTTTCCCTGGCTTGATCGGTATTGGCTGTTGTCGTCGTGCTAACTCTTCCAGTGTGACCACAAGTCTTGAATGCTGGATCCCCCCTCGGTCCGGTAGGCCAAATCCTCGTAACAAAATCGGTTTTTCAGGGTTACCTGCTACGCGCTTGATCTCGAATTGTTCCCAGTCTTTTGCTTCGGTCCGAACATGTAGAGCCTTGATGATTTCTCCGCAGAGTTCTGTCAGTGCAGTTGGCAAGACTCCATGGGCAGATCGCAGGCTCCCTCCAGCATGTTCTGTTGCATTAATAAGCTTGGCCAACTCTGAGGCCTGACGGTTCATATGAAGGAGTTGCATAGCAGCAGAAAGGACAACAATTCCTGAGCCTACGCGTTGATCGGCGAGAGTGTCTGTTTGGTCTAACGAAGTTGATGAATCATTCATGGGATGGAAGGACGCATTCGAAGTTGTGACAAGAATAGTTCTAGACAATCCATCGGCTTCTGCTAAGGTAGCATAGAGATTCGAGAAGCGTAACTCTATAGTGGAAATAGTACCTAACACTTTTGGGGGAGTCAACACCCACCTTTGGCGCAACGAGGCCTACATCATCGGTATTGCCACTGTTGTTCCCTCTGTCTATAGTTCGCATGGAAAGAATGAGTGAAATCTGAACGGGATGAAGCATGCTTGTTAAGTTCAATATTATGCAGAAAAACGTGGCTTGCTACCCATCGGAAAGCTCTGAATTATCATATTGAGACTGAGGACGGAAATACTGTCCATACAGAGGAGGCGCGAAGTGGCACAGACAGAGTGGAATTGGCCAATCACAGATAGCCAGAAAAGTCACAATGAGAGGGCAGCCCTACTGAGACCAATATTATATGAGATGACGACATCTGTAGAGGCCCAAGCTGCGTCGACCCATAGTGGGAAAGCGCTCTCCTTGAACATTAGTAGTGGAGGGATGCTAGTCTTGATGGAGCAGGTTCCTGATGTAAATCAAGTATTGAAGGTGTATGTGCCGACACCTTTAACCGTTGTGGAAACACCCACGCTGGCCGAAGTTCGATGGGTAAGGCGTATTCCTTTTTGGCAAGGAACTGGTACTGGGCCCTACTTGGTAGGACTCAAATTCATGTTCTGAAATCACGTCTATTCAAGATCGGTTGAAGGCTAAGAGGCTTGAGGGTTTTCCCATGTATGCGGTAGCGTTGCGCAGGTTCGTTAAGCTAGCCTGGCAGATTGAATAAAAGGACTCATGCATAACAGAGCCACCGGATTGGTCAGGTCCAAGCCGAACCAGGAGGATAATTATAGGTAGCGTATCAGTGAAATCAATACCATCCCAGGATGGGCCTTCGCCACTTTGTCGTGGGTGTCGATGACGTTCACGACCTCGAGGCGCTCTTTTTGAATTCTTGAGAATGGTTCAATCTGCCAACGTTTCTTGTCCAAGGCGGCAATGGTGCGAGTGCCTGTCTGTGGTAGTAGGTCAGAATGACCAAGGCTTTACAGGGGTCCTCGTATAGTGCTTCGATACGGTATGCGAAATGTGGTTCACCTCCAAGTTTTCCTTCTGGTCCGTAGGATTAGGCTGGTTTTAGAGAGTGTGGAGATGGGCTGATCTCTTAGCTCGAGCACGTCTCAGCAGGTGTGGTTCTTGATACACGTAGCAAAGAGTCCCTGTAAATTTATCCGTTTGGTGGATCGGAAAGAGGCATTATCCACAATCATGTATTACGATGATTAGGCATGAAAGCAGTTTAGATGCTACGCTGATGCTATATGTGCCGGGCTAGATGATGCTGAACCAGATCAGCTTGCCTTCAAGAGCTAGCAGCATCTGCAGTGTGGCGGTATTTTTGTTCAGCGAACTGTTGCCCCCATCGTATGTTGACTGGCATTGATCGATCATGGACCCATCGAAGCGGATCCATTTGTAGCTGAATCAGGAATTGCTTGTGCCATAGGTTTTGGCGGCGGCCGAGTCAAACAGTCAGTAGAAAAGCGTCGGAAATATCTCCTACGGACAGTGGCCGTTGGGCCGGACAGCACGGGGCAGGCTTGGGTTCCCACCCCTAAGTGGATCAGGATGTCCCTGCTCTTCTTTAACCTGGGTTTGACCTTTGTCATCGAATGGGCGTCCTCTAGCTAGATGGACAGGCTGGATGATCTGTTCACGTTGGGTTTCCTTCGATCAATGGGTGGTGGGCTGGCCAATTCACCAGTACTTCCCATGGCGGGCTGGCACCACGGCTTATGATACCCTGGAGAAGAGCATTCTGAATGAAGTGAACCGTAACACAAGATTACGTATTGATGTAGTTAGGCGGAAGGGTGATAGGACTATCTAGAATGTGAGTTTGTGCATAGTCGCTCAAGAGACAGCCTGACGGAATATACGAAATGGAAAAGTGGTATGCAGTAATGGCTAAGCCTCGGAAGGAGCAGACCTCTGTCTCCTTCTTGGAGCAAGTGGGTATTGAGACCTATTTCCCTGAAATTAATGAATGCTTTATCATCAGGGGAAGGCGATGTGTGCGTCGCACTAGCCTCTTTCCAAGATATTTCTTTGCGAGGTTTGATTACTACAGGCAGTATCGGACGGTATCTTATTGCAGAGGTGTGAAGAAGATCGTTACATTTGGTCAAGTCCCAGCGGAGGTTGACCAAGACTTACTTGATGATATACGTAGAGGGTTGAGTCTGCAGGACATTATCCCTATTATAGCTAGGCCAACCCATGGAGAAGTCGTTCGCATTAGCCGTGGACCTTTAGCTGGTGTCGAGGGAATGTTCGATTCTTGCTTGTCAGGGAAAGAACGAGTCGTCGTATTATTAAGGGCACTATCCTACCAGAGCCGAGCCATAGTAAAGGTTTCTGATATTGAAAGGTTTTCACAGGCTGTATAGTAATATATAGTGACAGGTGGTAGTCGAAGTCTTTTCACGGTATCGGCTAAGAGGTATGGTCCTCTGATGGGCGGTAGCCTACCTGCCATCTCTTTAACTATTTGCAGGAACAATGAGCATACGAAGTTGTAAGTCTCTGTCCGTGACTCTTCTGGTAGGGGGAGGTATCTTTATTGCACTGGCTTCTGCCATTGCGCAGGAAAAGGATGCCATGAGGCCTCTCCATTCATCAAAAACAGTCTCAGGTGCAGTAGACAAAGCGCTTTTGACTGTCACGCCGGAATATATAATTGGCCCTGAGGATATCTTGGAAATTACGGTCTGGAAGAATGCGGATCTCTCCAAACAGGTACAGGTAAGGCCAGACGGAAGAATCTCTCTTCCACTGCTGGGAGATATTTCTGCGGTTGCGAAAACTCCGGTTCAATTGACAGAGGAGATATCGACAGGGCTCAGAGCGTATATGGAAAACCCTACAATTTCCATCATGGTTAAAGAGGTGAACAGTTACCAAATTTATGTGCTCGGAGAAGTTAATAAGCCCGGAAAGTATCCCTTGAAGAGCAAAACGACCCTCTTGCAAGGAATTACCGTCGCAGGTGGATTTACAACTATGGCTGCGAGAAATAAGATCGTAATCTTTCGCTTTTCTAAAGATGGCGAAGGTTTGACAAAGCTCAAGGCAAGCTATGATGACATCGTAGTTCGCGATGGATCGAGCCAAAATATGGAATTGAAGCCTGGGGATCAGATCGTCGTTCCGTCTGAAACGATGGTGGTATTACCGACTCGCTAGCAAGACCAAAATGGAACTTCGATTTTCAAGAAAGCCGATGACGGCAGTAGGGTATGGATTAAACTGAGATGTTTAGAATAGGCAATACCGCGATGAGGAAAAACATTTGTACGTTGGGCGGCAATGTTCTTGTAGCAACATTGCTGCTGGCTGTTCTAGCTGGGGTAGGAGGCTGCTTGCAGCCGGACGTGCAGTACAGGGGGATGGCTACCCCCCCCACGGAGTTTCTCATCGGTCCAGAGGACATCTTGATAGTGACAGTTTGGCGCAATCAGGAATTGTCCAAAGAGGTTATTGTCAGGCCTGATGGGAAAATTTCGCTGCCTCTTCTGGGGGATATAATGGCTGCTGGCCTCACAGCTCAGGCCCTTTCAAAGCAAGTAGCTGATGGATTGGCCGAATTCATGTCCTCACCGACCGTGTCAGTTCAAGTTAAAGAGATCAATAGTTACCATGTTTTTGCTGTCGGCGAATTCGGAAAACCTGGAAAGATTGTTCTCAAGTCGTTTACAAGTGTGCTCCAGGCTATATCCTATGCAGGCGGCTTTACACTGTTCGCCTCTCGTAATAATGTCCATGTCCTCCGCAACGTCAAGAACGGGCAAGGCGAAACGAAACAGGTGATGATCCCCGTACCCTACCAGGACATCGTCCAAGGAAAAAATCTGGACGCCAATATTATCTTGAAAGCTGGTGACGTCATTGTGGTACCGTGATGCCGTCATGAAGAGACAGGGAGCGGTCGCTTTTCTCACCTTGCTTATCGTCCAGTGGGCGTTGAGCACTGTTGTATCTGCGCAAACAGCCATCATTCCGTCTCTCACGATATCTGAGAGATATGACTCGAACATCTTTTCCGCTCCAAAGTCTCTCTTGAGCCCAGACAGCAAGCCAGAGGATTTCATCACCACGGTGACACCTCAGATCAACATTACCCATGAAGGCGCGCGAATTCGCGGCAGACTTTTCGGGTCTGGACTAATGACCAAATACCTAAACAATCCCAGTCGTGACTTTACCGGTTACAACGTTGGTGGTCAGTTAGACTTAAGAGATGTAGCGCAGCAAGTATCACAGCGGATTATGTCGTTACGCATGAAGGGTACCTATCGATCTACGCCTTCCACGACTGGGTTTGGGGCGACTGGAGGCGGGCTAGGAACAGGTTTCGGATCGACCTCGGGCGGAGTATTGGAGACAGGGCAAGTGACAAATCGGGCGTCGAGGCAGATTTACACCCTTGGGGTAGGAGGCGGGTATCAACTCACAGCGCTCACGACACTGGATGTAGCGTATGACTACAGTCATGTTTCATTCGGCGAACAGCAGGGAGGCGTCACTAATCCATTGTTCGATACGACTAGCCACCGAGGATCGACGACGATTAGCACGAGGATTTCCGGGAGAGATACGGTGGGAGCGACCGCCAGAATGTCTCACTTTATTCAAGAAGACAGCGGTGGCAGTTTAGGGCGGGGATCCTTTACAACCATCGCAGAGACGCTAAATTGGAGCAGGCTATGGACACAGCAATTGAGCACTTCTCTGATGGGTGGCGCGATTTTTAAACTACCAGTAGGGTCAGACGTCCCTGGACAATCTGTCAAGTCGCAGTTTGTGCCGACGGTGGGGGCAACAATGATTTACACATCGTACTTAGACGAGATGAGGGATGCAGGGGCCTCCGAGGGCCCGTTTGATAGTCTGACGGCATTGGCTGGTAGCCTCAGTCCAGGAGGAATCATGACACCCGGAGCGTACACTACGAGGATGAGCTATAGATTTAGCCTAGTCCCTGGCTACGCGTTTGGGGCTGGGCCTCTGAAGGTGCATGTGGTAGGCCTTAATGCAGTTGGAGGAATCACGTCTAAGCTCAGTGCCCAAGTGGGTATGAACTACTCACATGGAACTAGGAGCGCACCCACCTCGACCTTCGATACCTTTGGCGCGACTGTTGGGGCTCGCTATCTCATAGGGCCTGTAATGGCGAGCTTAACCTACAATTGGTTATTTTTCTCGCGTGAGGCCGATCCATCACTTGCTAGCACACCCACCGAGTATCAGTTCTCCAAAAAAATAGTGCTATTGTCATTCTCCTATGCGTTTATGAGCCCCACCTTCTTTAACGAGGGTATTTCTCTTCCGTCGAGTGTTGGGACGGAGAGAAGCCCGTCCGGAGATGGATCTGAAATTTTGAGGAAGGAGTAGGGGGAGTGTTTACAGGCTTGAACACCCCTGAAGACTATCTCAGGGTCATAAAAAACCATAAGTGGCTGGTCATTGTTCCAATCGTGCTCTGTGTCATCCTTGCTGCGGCGCTGTGTCAATGGCTGCCAAAGACCTATCGATCCAGTACGCTGGTCTACTTCGAGGCACAGAAGGTACGGTACGTGAAAGGTGTCGATGCTCCAGAGTCAGCAGGAGCAGAGAAGCCAGACGTCGCACTGGCAGCGCGTGTCGAAGCAATGAAAGAGGTTCTCTACAAGCGGGAGCTTCTCACCCAGGTTGCGGAAGAATTTCATCTCTATGGTTATGATAAACAAACCGCCACACCTGATAAAGACAATAGTGTGGCTTCACGCCTGCGGAATAAGGTTGAGATAGATCCCAAGGACGCACCTCTCCTGAAAGTGTCCTTTACGGATGCGGAGCCCACCGTTGCAAGAGAGGTGATGGCAAGGTTAGCTGATCTTTTTGTGCAGGAAATTACCAATGCTCGTAACGTGATCACTCAAAGTTCGACAGAGTTTCTTCAGCACGAGTTGGATATATTGAAGGTGCAACTGCAAACCAAAGAACGGGCTCTTGCAGAATTCAAGCAGTCTCATCTGGGTCAGTTGCCTGAGCAAATGGAGTCAAACGTTCGGGCAATAGATCGGTTGGAGAGCGAGGGGATGTCCCAGCAGGAAATGGAGAAGGCTCTCAATCTTCGGCTGGAATCTGTAGATAAGGCCATCAGGGAATATGAAGATCCAACGAGTGACGTGGGTTCAACAGGTGCTTCAAGAGATCCACGAGTGGCAAGAATCAAAGAACTTGAAAGAAAACTGGCTGGTTTCCTTTCAGCTTATAGGGAGACGTATCCCGACGTTGCCATCGTAAGAAATGAAATTAAGAAGTTACAGACAATGACAACGGCGGATTACATCGCTCTTTTTGTAGACCAAGAAACCTCAGAGGTCGGGGACCTAAAGCAAGGAACGCGTAAGCTCGCTGACCCGTACAAGAGAGAATTGCTGAAGCAGCGTGAAGATATCTTGCGCGAGAAGGAGCTTGGTCGCCTTCGGCAATCTCGTATTGCCTCGGATATTAAGAAGTATGAATCAAGAATCGAAGGCACGACCGTGCATCAACAAGAATTCATGTCAATACAACGAGACTATGAGAACCTGCGGGCAAACTATCAATCGCTCTTGGAGAAAAAGCTCGCTGTTGGGATGGCGGGAGACCTCGACCAAAAACGCCAGGGAACGCAAATGCGTATCGTGGATCCAGCCAGCATGCCGTCATGGCCTGAGAAACCGAATCTCATGCTCGTGATGTTTGGTGGGTTGGCTGTAGGCTGCGCACTGGGGTTTGGGAGTGCCTTCGGTATTGAAATAATGCGGCGAGGCTATGTGTCTGCGGAAGAGATAGAGATTGCGTTGGGACTTCCGGTACTAGCGGCGATTTCTCAGTTTGAATCCGCTTGGCCGGGTACAGCGAAAGTGCCTGCATGGGAGGCTCGCCATCAGGAGCGACTGTTGGCTTTACCGGGGTTAGTGAAGGGAGGGGCGTCCGTTCCTGAAGAGACTCAGGTTGTTGTGGCCCCAGAACTGGTTGCAATGTGGTATCCCAGGTCTGCCGTGGCAGAACAATATCGGGTTGCAGCCACGAGGTTGGGTTTGATTGCGGGTAAGCAGAAGAGCACCGTTGTCTGCATGAGCAGTGCGCTGATGGGTGAAGGGAAAACGTCCACGGCCCTCAATATGGCCTATGTGCTTTCTCGAGACCTCAATAGGAAAACGGTCCTCGTAGATTGTGATTTGAAGAGGCCGACGGTCCGTGCTTATACCGGAATGGAGTCGAGTGCAGGGTTGACCGAGGTATTGCTTGGTCACAAGACTCTTGACGAGTGTCTTGAATACCATGACCAATTAGGAATCTGGGTTCTCAGTGCTGGCATTGAGGTGACCGGAACCACCACGCTCACGCATGTGGATCGATTGTCAGAACTTATTGAGGGGCTTCGAGAGAGGTTCGAGTATATCGTGCTCGACTCACCCCCGTTGCTGCCCGTAGCAGAGGCCATGCTGATCGTGCGCATGGCAGACGTCGTGGTACACGTCATTCGTGCACGATCTACCCCCCGTGATGTTGTAGCCAATGCAATCAAGATGATTGGGCAGGAAAAAGCGGTGGCCGTGGTTCTCAACGGTGTTGAAGCGAAGGATACTCCGTACTCGTACTATAACTATAGCAACAAGGCGTATGAGTCTCACCATCAACAACTCCTCCGATAGGACTGGGCATATCGGCACAGTTCCCTTGCCGTTTACAGTGGATCATGCCGCTAAGGCAATCTTTCGTATGCCGGGAGCGCGAAGGCGTATTTTGATTCTAGGGGTTGGCTCCCTAGCTCAGGGGCTGTCCCAAGTACTACTTTCCCGCAGCAAGATGTTTACGGATCTTGTAGGTCTCATCGCCCAGGACAATACGCAAGTGGGTAGTGAGTTGGTTGGAACGAAGATTGTCGGAACTATGAACCAACTCCTCTCCGTTGTTGAACGAGACCAGATTGATACCATTGCGGTCTGCTTGGAGGACCGGCGTGCGGTGTTGCCCGTTCAAGCGTTACTTGACTTGAAGGGAATGGGTATCGATATTTGGGATGGGCACCACCTATTTGAAGAAGAATCCGGACGTCTACCCATCGACGACTTCAAGCCTAGCGCGATCATATTCTCAAGAGAGTTCAGGCAGGGGATTGTCGTGAGGACGGTCAAGCGCTCTATGGATTTTAGTCTTTCTCTCATGGGACTTGTCCTTGTGTCGCCTCTCATGGCGGTGATCGGACTTCTCATCAAATTTGATTCGCCGGGCCCCGTGTTTTATCGGCAGGTCCGTGTCGGACTTCGTGCGCAGCCGTACATGATTTGGAAGTTCCGTTCGATGTTCGCCGATGCCGAAAAAGATGGAGCCAGGTGGGCTTCGCAAGCAGATGCTCGAATCTCACGTGTGGGTCGGTATTTGCGAAAATGGCGGTTTGATGAAATACCACAGCTCATCAATGTGATACGAGGAGAAATGAGCTTGGTTGGCCCTCGCCCAGAACGTCCGGTATTTGTTCAGCAGCTCAGATCACTCATTCCATACTACGATCTTCGGCATACTGTCAGGCCTGGGATTACAGGTTGGGCGCAAACGCAATTTCATTATGGGGCTTCGACAGAAGATTCGCATGTGAAACTGCAGTACGATTTGTACTATGTGAAGTATTTGTCGATACAGTTGGATGCGCGCATCATGCTTGAAACGATACGAGTGATTCTTCGTGGTGAGGGCGCTCGATGAGTGTTGTAGGCGGGAAGCCGATGCACTGCCTTTCGTTCGACGTCGAAGAGCATTTCCAGGTTTCGGCATTCTGGTCTGAGGCCAGAAGACAACAATGGGACCAGTATGAAAGTCGCGTTGAGAACAATACGAGAAAACTTGTAGAGTTGCTGGACCAGCATGGCACCAAAGCCACGTTTTTTGTTCTTGGATGGGTGGCTGAGCGTCACCCTGATTTAGTCAAGTTGCTGGTGGGGCAGGGGCACGAGATTGCGTCGCACGGATATGGCCATGAACTGGTTACAACCCAATCCCCAGAGCAATTCCGCCATGATGTAAGAAAGGCAAAAAATATCCTGGAAAATCTGACGGGGAGTCCTGTGCTTGGGTATCGAGCTCCGAGCTTTTCCATCACCGATGAATCCCGGTGGGCACTTGCGATCTTAGTTGAAGAGGGTTACTGCTACGATTCCAGCATGTATGATCGGTTCCAACGATCCGAGAATGCCAGTGGGAATAGCGGGCTTGTTCAAATAGATACGGTTGCCGGAAAAATATGGGAAATATCTCCTTCCACCCTGAATGTGTGTGGCTTCCAAGTTCCTGTGGCGGGTGGCGGCTATTTCCGTCTGTTCCCTTATGCGACGTCTAAGGCATTCTTGCAAAGGCTTGAGAAGCAGGGGGCTAAGCTTGTGATGTACCTTCACCCCTGGGAGATTGATCCCGAGCAACCTCGTATGGATGGGTCTTGGACATCACAATTTCGGCACTACTTGAACCTGCATAAGATGGAGACGCGCCTAGCCACATTATTGAAAGATTTTCAGTTCGGCTCAATTGTTCAAATCTTAGGAGCCGCATGGTGCAAGGAGAATGAAAAGAGTGTCATGGTAGATTGGGCTCAGCCTGGTGGCAGTCGGGTGTGCTGAACTGTGTTAGTCGGCAGAATATACTCGAGTATTCTTAGCGGGTTAGGCTGGGTAGTCACATCGCAAACTTGTCTGGCGCTGGGCACAGATCTCACCGGGTGCGATTGATGCTTCCAAAGAATAAGGGGCAAGCAAGCCGGATTATTTTTCTTTCCACATGTGTCCTGCCGGCAGTCAAGTATTTTTCGCTCTTCTAAATACGGCAAGTTATCTCGGTGGTCACCATCATACTTATTGAAAGTTGTCCGAAGAGAAGGGTGTGCTGGCACGATTGGAATCCGTTATCTGTGTTAGCCTCCTTGCGGAGTCGATTTTGGTTCGTATCGATTGAGCCAATATGGCGGAGAACTTCCAAGAAATGAATATCGAAAATCCAAACGTGGGAGTGGAAAATCCTTTGCCCTCCTTGCGTCGAACCGTAATCGAGCCAAGTAAGAGGCGGTTCTACCTCAATCTGCGGGGAATCTGGGAATACCGAGAGTTACTGGTATTCCTCGCATGGCGTGATCTTAAGACTCGATATGCGCAGACTACCATCGGGTTTGCCTGGGCAATTGTTCAACCAGTTGCCCAGATGCTGTTGTTTACACTGGTATTCAGTAATTTTGCCAAGCTCCCGTCAGATGGAATTCCGTATCCGCTCTTTGCCTATGCGGCTCTTTTACCGTGGGGGTATTTTGCAAGAAGTCTCGATAAGAGCAGCTTCAGTGTGGTGGCAGAGTCTAACCTCATTAGTAAAGTGTATTTTCCGCGTATTATCGTCCCGATTTCGGCCATGCTAGCAGGATTGGTCGATTTCGCGATTGCCTTTTTACTTCTCGTCGTACTGATGGTGTTTTACGGAGTTATGCCGTCATGGCCGGCTCTTTTCATACCGCTCTTTCTGCTCTTGACCATGCTCACATCACTCGCGGTGAGTCTGTGGTTAGCAGCTGTGTTTGTGCGGTTTCGCGATATCGCAGCTGCGATGCCGCTGGTAACACAGATCTGGATGTTTGCCTCGCCTGTCGTCTATCCAGTGAGTCTGGTACCGGAGGAGTGGAGATGGTTCTATAATCTCAACCCTATGGCTGGAGTCATCGAAGGGTTTCGATGGGCGTTGTTGAGGACCCCTCCTCCAAGCTTGGACCGGATAGCAGTGACGGTGGTGTTTGTCAGTGCTCTCCTTCTCTTTGGGATGTCGTATTTTAATCGTATGGAGCGCAAGTTCGCAGATGTGATTTGATGTTTGCGCGTGGCCGCGTGCGCATCTCGTGTGGCTGAATGAGCTCACGGGGGAACCTGTTTCCTGGAAAGGTAATGGTCGCGTGACATGAGTATTGTGACTGTTCGGGCCGAGAATCTCTCAAAAAAATATATGATATCCGTCAAGAAGGGTTCTCAAGACAGATCGTTGGCGGAACGATTGAACGTTGGAGCCAAGAAATTGCTCACGCCTCGGTCCTCATTCAGTAAGCAGAATTTAGTGAAGGAGGAACTGTGGCCAGTCAAAGATGTTTCGTTCGAAATTCGCGCGGGAGAGGTTGTCGGCATTATCGGTCGAAATGGGGCAGGGAAAAGTACGCTGCTCAAAATCCTGTCTCGTATTACAGAGCCAACCAGTGGCCGAGCCGAGATCTTCGGACGTGTCGGGACGTTACTGGAGGTTGGAACAGGATTTCATCCTGAACTGACGGGGCGGGAAAACATCTATCTCAGTGGGATCATCCTGGGGATGAAGAAGATAGAAATTGATCGGAAGTTTGACGAAATTGTAGAGTTTGCCGGGATCGAGAAGTTTGTCGATACGCCGGTGAAGCGCTATTCCAGCGGCATGTATGTCAGGCTGGCGTTTGCTGTGGGTGCCCACCTCGAACCGGAAGTCCTGATTGTCGATGAAGTGCTGGCGGTCGGAGACGCGCAATTCCAAAAGAAATGTCTCGCGAAGATGCGTGCGATTGGGTCGCAGGGTCGGACGGTGCTATTTGTCTCGCACAACTTAGAGGCTATTACGCGCTTATGTGATCGTGTGATCGTGCTGCAGAGCGGTAGGGTCATCTACGACGGATCGGCGCACCAAGCCATCAAAGCATACTTCGGAGACGACACTGCTTCCTCAGCTGTTCGAGAATGGCCGGACCCGTCGACAGCACCGAGTGGGACGGTGGTACGGCTACGTGCTGTGCGAGTAAAGTCCGAAGATGGCCGAATATCGGAGGCGATGGATATTCGGCGGCCGATAGTAATTGAAATGGACTATGAAGTGCTGACGTCAGGACACATTCTATTGCCCCATTTCCATCTTTTAGATGAGACAGGCGAGGTTATTTTTATCACTATGGATCTCGACCCACAGTGGAGGGGGCGACCTCGTCCGGAGGGATATTATCGAGGCCATGTCTCGATACCTGGTAACCTGCTGTCGGAGGGAACAACATATGTGAGCTGTTATTGCCTAACTCTGGAGCCAGATACCGTTCAGTTCGATGGGCCATCCGTGGTGGCGTTTCAAGTTATTGATAGTCTGGATGGTGATTCAGCTCGTGGTCCCTATGCCGGAGTGATGCCAGGATTTGTTAGGCCAATTTTGAAGTGGCACACGCAATCGATAGAAATGGAAGCGTCGAAATCGTCAATGTTTCAATCGAGACCCAATGATGAATGCAGTGGCCCAACGAGCGAATCCGAACCATAAATATGGGGGGGGAATGCATCTCCGAATGAGGTGTAAGCTGATTCTAATATAGAGGGATCACCCAGATCATTGTGGCCAGAGACGCTGAGCAAGCGAAGTAGTAGCCATTTTCGACCAAGAAGTCGGCGCAGTGTGCACATGGGAGCCGCTCAGAAACATTGCAGAGGAGTAGCTGTTGAAAACCTCGGCAAACAGGTTGACTAGATGAACAAGGAGCGTTTATCCGGGGGAATTTACTTATGAAAGCAGTTATCTTAGCTGGAGGTCTGGGAACGCGCCTATCTGAAGAAACGGTTTTGCGCCCTAAGCCTATGGTGGAGATCGGCGGAAAACCGATTTTGTGGCATATCATGAATATTCACGCCGCGCATGGGATCACGGAGTTCATCGTGGCTCTGGGTTATAAGGGCGAGGTAATCAAGGAATATTTTTTGAACTTTCATGCGATTAACAACGATATCTCGATTAGTCTTTCCAGTGGGAAGACCACCATTCATGCTGGTAACCAACTCAAGTGGACAGTGCATCTCGTCGACACTGGTCAGTCGACCCAAACGGGTGGACGCGTGAAGCGGCTTCAGAAGTGGCTGGAGGATGATGATACCTTCATGTTGACGTATGGGGATGGGGTTGCCGATATAAATCTTAAGGCCCTTCTTGAGTTCCATCGATCGCATGGAAAACTTGCCACGATGACCTCAGTTCGGTCTCCTGCCAGATTCGGCCGCATCTCCTTCGAGGGGGATCGAGTCACCGAATTCTTCGAGAAACCGCAGGCCGGTGAAGGTTGGATCAATGGAGGGTTCTTCATACTCAATACCAAATCCCTAGACTATATCGATGGTGATGAGACCATCTGGGAGCACGATCCAATCGAACGGTTAGCGCATGAGGGACACATGATGGGATTCCGCCATGACGGTTTTTGGTCCTGCATGGATACATTGAAGGAAAAGCAATATCTGGAGGGTCTGTGGCAATCCGGTAAGGCGCCTTGGAAGATGTGGTAGGACGACGTGCGATCGGATTTTCTTGTCATCGGCGGCGGCGTGATCGGATTGAATATTGCGCGGAAGCTCCGGTTCACATTCCCTAGATCCTCAGTCAATCTTCTCGAAAAAGAGGCCGATTGCGGACTCCATGCAAGTGGCCGGAACAGTGGCGTCTTGCATGCTGGGTTCTATTACTCACCGGATAGTCTTAAGGCTAAGTTCACGTGGAGAGGCAATCGTCTCCTAACCGAATATTGTGAGGACAAGAAGATCCCACTGAACAAATGCGGGAAGTTGGTCGTTGTCAAAGATCAGAGCGAACATGCAACGCTCGACGAACTCCTTCGACGGGGCCGAGCGAACGGGATCCCACTCGTGGAGATTTCTGAGAAAGAAGCCAAGTTGATTGAGCCTCGGGTGAAGACTTGCGAACGGGCGTTGTTTTCCCCTGCAACCTCGACTGTTGATCCTTCTCTGGTGATGCAGGCCATGAAGAAAGACGCAGTCGATGAGGGTGTGCAGCTTCATTGCGGGGTCCGATACCTCGGATCATCCAAAGGGCAGGTGAAGACGACTCACGGTACGTACGAGGTAGGGTACGTTGTGAACGCAGCTGGACTTTATGCCGACCGCATTGCCCGAGATTACGGGTTTTCTGAACACTATCGAATCCTCCCATTTAAAGGGCTATACCTCTATTCAAGTGAACCGGCTGGGTCGATTCGCACGAACATCTATCCTGTGCCAGATTTGAAAAATCCGTTCCTGGGTGTTCACTTCACGGTCGCTGCCAGCGGGAAAGCCAAGATCGGACCGACAGCCATTCCCGGGCTCTGGAGAGAGCAGTATGCCGGGGTGGAGAATTTTCGTTTGGGCGAGTTTTTCGAAGTGGCATTGCGGGGGATGGGCTTGCTCGCGAATGCCAATTTCGACTTTAGAATGCTTGCGCTAAAGGAGGTGGCAAAGTATTCAAAGTCGAAGATGGTTTCACTAGCCAGTGAGTTGGCGGAAGACGTGAGGCCTGAGCATTATCAACATTGGGGAAAACCCGGCATCCGAGCACAACTTGTTGATATTACAAAGCGTAAGCTTGAAATGGATTTTGTTTTGGAAGGCGACAAGCACTCAATGCATGTCCTCAACGCCGTATCCCCTGCCTTTACCTGCTCGCTCCCGTTTTCAGAATACGTCTGTCAGAAAATCCAAGCCACCTTAGGTTGAAGGAGAATCTATGAAGATCCTGGTCACCGGCAATATGGGCTATGTTGGCCCCCTGGTGCTGCGCCGATTGCGAGAGTCTTATCCTGGAATTACGCTCGTCGGGTATGACATGGGCTATTTTGCGCATTGCCTAACGGGTGCGCAACGGCTTCCAGAAAGTCGGGCCGATGCGCAATACTTCGGGGATATTCGACAGGTGCCTGAGGAGATTCTGCGAGGAGTCGATGGCGTCGTGCATCTCTGTGCCATTTCCAACGATCCCATGGGTGCCCTGTTCGAAGATGTGACCCTGGCAATTAACCATCGAGCGAGCGTCGATCTGGCTCAGAAAGCAAAACGGGCTGGAGTCAAGAGATTCGTATTTGCATCAAGCTGCAGTGTGTATGGGTTTGCGGAAGGCGGTCCCCGTCGGGAAGAGGATGCGCTCAATCCCTTAACGGCGTATGCCAAATCGAAGGTTCATACAGAACAAGATCTCGCATCGATGGCATCCGATACATTCACGACAACATGCCTTCGATTTGCAACGGCTTGCGGGATGAGTGATCGGTTGCGATTGGATCTCGCGCTGAATGACTTTGTCGCCGGCGCGTTGGTATCCAAGCGCATCAACATCTTGAGCGATGGGACTCCCTGGCGTCCGCTCATTCATGTGAAAGACATGGCGAGGGCGATCGACTGGGCTCTGCAGCGGGACCATCGAGATGGTGGAACGTGTTTGACGCTTAATGTAGGAAGCGAAGCGTGGAATTATCAGGTGAAGGATCTGGCGGCCGCAGTGGCAAAGCTTATTCCTAATGTGGAAGTGTCTATTAACAAGGATGCGCAGCCGGACAAACGGTCCTACCGGGTGAACTTCGACAAATTTACCAAGCTGGCACAAGGATTTCTTCCAGCAGTGGATCTTCCTGCTGCCGTCGTGGACCTTCGGGATGGTCTTATGACAATGAAATTTGCGGATCAGGATTTTCGGACGGGTGAATTCATGCGATTGGTCACCTTGCGACGGCTCCGTGACAGTGGTCAACTCACTGATGATCTTGTGTGGATAGACCGCTCAAAGGGGTAAAACAGTTCGCGCAGTACACTCGAGTCTCAAGCAAAGAAGAACGGGGATATATCCATGAGCCAATCACAGTGCCGATCATGTGGAGCGACGCTAGAACACACGTTTGTCAATCTTGGCATGTCCCCATTGGCGAATTCTTATATAAAGCCGGAGCAGCTTAATCGAATGGAGCCATTCTATCCGTTGCACGTGTACGTGTGCGCGGAATGTGTACTGGTTCAATTAGAGCAATTCTCAACCCCGCATGATATCTTTTCCGACTATGCGTATTTCTCATCGTTTTCAGACTCGTGGTTGGCTCATGCAAAGGCGTACGTGGATATGATCGTCGATCGATTCCGATTGGATCGCAATTCCAACGTCGTTGAGATTGCCAGTAATGACGGATACCTGCTTCAGAATTTTGTGGCACGAGGGATACCAGTGCTTGGGATCGAGCCGGCAGCCAATGTGGCTGAGGTTGCGACAAAGAAGGGGATCAACACCACGGTGGCCTTCTTCGGCGAAAAAACGGCAGTCGATCTCTGTACAAACGGATGGGCGGCTGACCTCATTATCGGCAACAACGTGCTCGCCCATGTCCCGGATGTAAATGATTTCGTCAAGGGGCTCAAAGCGCTCTTGAAACCGTGCGGGCTAATCACCATGGAATTCCCTCACCTGCTTCAACTCATGGGGCAGAATCAGTTTGATACGATCTACCACGAACACTTTTCTTATTTTTCTTTCCTGGCGGTGGAACAGGTATTTGCCCGCCACGGGATGAAGCTGTTCGATGTGGAAGAGATTCCGACGCACGGTGGGTCGCTTCGGATCTACGCCTGTCATGATCAGGATGCCTCTAAGCCTATCGGCGACCGTGTACGGGAATTGAGATCGAGAGAAGAGAGTATCGGCTTCGGCCAGCTGAACCACTACGGTTCATTTGGCCCACAAGTCGAGGAGACGAAGCACAAGTTATTGTCGTTCCTCATCTCCGCAAGGCAGGAAGGGAAACGGATTGTCGGCTACGGAGCGCCGGCGAAGGGCAATACGTTGCTCAACTATTGCGGCATTCGAACGGATCTCATCGACTACACGGTAGACCGTAGTCCCCATAAGCAGGGGTATTTCCTTCCGGGTGTCCACATTCCCATTTATGCACCCGATCGAATTCGACAGACACGGCCGGATTACCTGCTCATTCTCCCTTGGAATATCCGGGAGGAAGTGATGCAGCAAATGCATTTCATCCGTGAGTGGGGGGGGAAGTTCGTTGTTCCGATTCCAGAGGTGCGCGTGTATCCATGATTTTCAAAGAAACTGCCCTCAACGGCGCATTCGTCATTGAGCCGGAACCGGTGACAGATGATCGAGGGCTTTTCGCGAGGACATGGTGTCAGCAAGAATTTACAGCCCAAGGGCTGAGTGCGATGTGGGTCCAGAGCAGCGTGTCTTTCAATAACCATAAAGGGACGTTGCGAGGCATGCACTATCAAGCGGCCCCGCATGAGGAAGTAAAACTCGTACGGTGTACCATGGGGGCTATCTACGATGTGATCGTCGATTTACGACCGGCGTCCCCAACGTGTGGCCAGCATATTAGTGTGAGGCTGTCGTCCGAGAATCGTCGGATGCTCTACATCCCAGGACAGTTTGCCCATGGGTTCCTCACACTGGAAGATCAGAGCGAAATATCCTACCATATGTCTGAATTTTATATGCCTTCCTCAGCGCGAGGGTTCCGATGGGACGATCCAACCTTCTGTATCGAATGGCCTGAGCCCGTTACGACCATGTCAGAAAGGGATCGAACCTGGCCAATATATTTCAAAACCAGCCACCTGTGATCATGCAGAAAGACGATGCACTTCATCCGATGGAATCTCAAGACGCAGGTAGAGCCATGATCGACTTCATCGCGGAACTCTATCCGATATGCAGGAGCATTACCGGTGAAGGGGTTCGGGAAACGCTTCGAATGGTCCAAAAGCGTATTCCACTGGAAATGCATGAGGTTTCGAGCGGGACCACCGTGTTCGATTGGACGGTGCCACTCGAGTGGAATGTGACGGATGCCTATATAAAGAATGCCGCTGGTGTGCGTGTGGTCGACTTCAAGGCCAACAACTTGCACGTCATGAGTTATAGTTCACCAGTGAAGAAGAGCATGACGCTTGAAGAGCTCAGCCCGCACTTGTTTAGTCTTCCGGATTATCCTGAATGGATTCCCTACCGAACATCCTATTATCAAGAAAATTGGGGGTTCTGCCTCTCCCATAAGAACCGTGAGTTGCTGAAAAACGGCGAGTACGAGGTTGTGATCGACTCTACTCTTCGGCCTGGATCGTTGACATATGGTGAGAGCTATCTGCCGGGAGAGAACACTGACGAAGTGCTCGTGTCATGCCATATTTGTCACCCGTCGATGTGTAACGATAACCTTTCCGGTATCGCGGTCGCAGTGTGGTTGGCGCAGGCGCTGGCGGCTCGTCCGCGTCGGTATTCCTATCGGTTTCTCTTTATTCCTGGAACAATCGGATCAATCACATGGCTGGCTCGGAATGAAGGGGTCGTTTCGCGGATACAACACGGGTTGGTTCTGACTGGGGTAGGCGACGCCGGCAAGGTGACATACAAGAGGAGCCGTCAAGGTCATGCCGAGATCGATCGGGTGATGGCCAAGGTGCTCAAAGACTCAGGCGAACCGCATGCCATCATAGACTTTTTCCCCTATGGCTATGACGAACGGCAATATTGTTCTCCAGGGTTCGACCTGGCCGTAGGCTGCTTCATGAGAACGCCTCACAGCGAGTATCCTGAGTATCACTCTTCCGGAGATAATCTGGATTTTGTCAAGGCAGATTCGCTTGTGCGATCATTCGCGCGCTGTTTGGAGGCATTCGAGTTGCTGGAGCATAATCGCACCTATCGCAACCTAAACTCGAAATGTGAGCCGCAGTTGGGGCGTCGAGGACTGTATCGGGCCGTGGCTGGTCATCAGGAGAAGCAGTCAAAAGAGTTGGCGCTCTTATGGGTTCTGAATGCGTCCGATGGGCGCCATACGTTGCTTGACATTGCAGAACGTGCAGATCTGCCATTCCATCGGATTCATATTGCAGCAGAGGCGCTAGTTGAGGCGGGATTGTTACAAGAAACTCGAAAGACGCAAGGCGAACCCATCAAGGAGAGCGCGTTATGAATAACACCATATACTATGATACGCAGATGACTGACGATGAACGGCGTGCAGCCCTCTTCGACGGACAGTTATGTGTCTATTCACCCACAAAATGTTCACTCGCCCTTATCGAGTTTGCGCGCAACTTGATCAAAAAGGCGTTCGAGCCACAGGACCCGGAGAAGGCGCAATTCGACATGCCGGTTGAAGAGTATGCTGGATTATTAACGAAGCTCAAGCCGAACTTCATCCACCATCCAGAGTCCAAAGCCTATCTCCAGGCGCTCTTGCGTGACATGGGTTGTGATCTGAAGAAGACCTATTTCGATGTCCCGAAGATGCGTAGCTCGACGAGTGGAAATTATTTGACGACAGGAATCGCCTATGCCTGGCATCCGCATCGAGATACATGGTATTCCGCGCCTTCCTGTCAGATCAACTGGTGGATTCCCATCTATGGCATTCGGTCGGACAACGCGATGGCCTTTCATCCGCGCTATTGGAACCAGCCCGTGGAAAACAACTCGAAGGGCTACAACTACTATGAGTGGAACCAGAAATACCGGGGCGATCACATCGGACAGTTTCTCCGGGAGGATCCGCGTCCGCTTCCAAAACCGACTCAGCCCATCGATCTCGACCCGCAAATCAGACTGATCGTCCCGCCGGGTGGGATCATCCTCTTTTCCGCTGCCCAGCTGCATTCCAGTGTGCCGAATACGTCAGGCCTCACGCGATTCAGCATCGACTTCAGGACAGTCCATGAAGGCGACGCACGCGCGAAACGAGGCGCGCCGATTGTCGATGAAGCATGCACTGGGACGACGATGCGAGACTATTTCTGTGGAGCAGACTTGACCCATATTCCCGATGACCTTGTCACCTTATACGACGATGGAACGGGCTCAACCGGTGAACTCTTGTACCAACCGTAGTAACGCCTGTGAGGAATCGATAGCCATTCGTACGATGCTATGATGCCAAACCAAAGCAGTACACTCCGCGTTGGTGTGATTGGAACCGGGGCATTTGCTCTAGCGTGCCATGTGCCAGGTTTGCAGTCGCATCCCCAGGCAAAAGTTGTTGCGATCTATGGGCCTCGGCGAGAACGCGCGCGGGCCATCGCAGATCGTTTCAATATTCCGGATATGCATACCGACTACGAGGAACTCTGCGCTCGTGACGATATTGATGCGGTAACCATTGTTACTCCAAATGCTGAACATGCTCGGCAGGTGCGTGCGGCTCTGGTTTCCGGGAAGCATATCCTGTGTGAAAAGCCACTGACCATGAACATCGCGGAAGCTCAGAAAATCATGAGCCTAACCGAGGGGAGCAAGATGATTCATCAGATGGCCTTCACCTACCGCTACCTCTACGGTGTACAGGAGCTGCGTCGACGAGTGCGGCAGGGGGATGTGGGCTCTCCCTACTACCTTCGTGCACATTGGGAAGTCTGGGATGCCATGCATCCAGAATACCTGATTGGTTCTCGCGACAAACTTGGCATGGCAGGCGGCGGGGTACTGTATGATGTGGGGCCTCATCTGTTCGACCTTGCGAGTTTTATTCTGGGCCCCATCGAGTTGGTCACGGGGTTCAAAGAGCACATTCCCCGTCAGAGAATGGACAGTCGCACGAACACGCTTTCACCTGTAGAAACAGACGATCTTGCTGCAGCGTTCTTTGTTCACGAGAGCGGTATACGGGGACAATGGTTCGCCAGCCGTGTGACGCCGGCGTATGACCAAAAGGCTCATGTCGAGGTGATCGGCCAAGAAGGAGCGTTGCGAGCATCATTGAGCAGGGGTACTGTTGATATCTTACAGGTGTCGACTCCAGCCAGCCCAGCGTGGAGAGATTTGCCGTTACCAGAAGAGGCACGGGACAAATCGCCGCATTGTCTTGGTCTCATGATGCGGAGTTTCGTGGATGCCTGTCTCGGCAAACACCTCGATGGCAGTGTGAATGCGTCGTTTACTGATGGCCTTGCGGCACAACACGCGATCGCTGCTGTCACGGAATCGACCACTCATTTCACAAAGGTGAGTCGTTAGAAAAGAGCGTGAGAAGCAGATGCAAAACCTTCAGAGGCCTCACGACGAGCGGCTCGATAGCGGGCTCCCGGTCACAATGGCAAGTCAATCGCGTGGTAAGAACCACCATCGAAATATCGTAGGGCTAATTCCTGCAGCGGGTCAAGCCAGCCGCATAGCTCCCTTGCCGTGCAGCAAAGAACTGTTCCCCATTGGCTTCCGTGATGTGAAAGGGAAGCGTGGAAGGGATGCGAAGGTCGTCTCTCACTATTTGCTTGAGAAGATGAGCGCAGCCGGTGTGCGGCGAGCGTATATTGTATTGCGAGAAGGCAAATGGGATATTCCCAAATACTTCGGCGATGGGTCAGCCGTCGGAATACATTTGGCCTATCTCATGATGGGAGTGCCGGATGGACCGCCATACACATTGAACCAGGCCTACCCTTTCATCGAGCAGTCACTCGTTGCATTTGGGTTTCCCGATATTCTCTTCAAGCCGGATGATGCGTTTGTGCAGCTGTGCGCGAGACAAGAAGCAACACGAGCAGATCTCGTGTTGGGGTTGTTCCAAGCCCACAACTCTTGCGAAATGGATATGGTCGAAACAGCTCCTAATGGCGTAGTGATGTCAATCGAGATCAAGCCTTCGGTCACACGGTTGAAACAGGCATGGATTATTGCGGTTTGGAGCCCGGTCTTTACCCACTTCATGCGTGAGTTTCTTAGCCGTGTTGCGATGGAGAAGGAGCGAGGGAAGAGTATTTCGACAACGAGGCAATCTGAAGTATCAGTTGGTCAGGTGATCCAAGCAGCAGTTCAAGAGCGGATGCGCGTTCAGTCGGTTGTATTTCCCGGGCACAGGTACCTCGACATCGGCACACCCGACGGGCTTGCAAAGGCTGTGAGCCGCCCGAACTTTTGGAGTAGCAGTCAGTGAATGCGTCATGGCCCTCATCTGTCCTCGCAAGGCGATACGTATTTCAAAAACGGTGTGGGGATTCATCGGTGGCTCGATTGGCAGTAAGTCCACTTTCCGGGATGTCGCGAGGATCTCTTCCGTCCACAATAGTAACTCATGTTCAGTCCGTCGCTGGTGGGAGGGCTACATTACCACGAAGTTTTTCCCAACGACGTTCCGCGCACATCTGGCAGGACTTTCGACGTGCAGAGTAACCGTATCGGATATCACTGCCGCACAGCTGAGCGGTGGTAGGGGCTCTCGTCTATATGAGGCGATGAGGAACATTCGTCCTTCCGAAAAGAAAACAACAATCTGTAGCTTCAGAGATAATGGGAAAGGTGATTGGGGCCGATTAGAGATCCAGCTGTGGAATGCGTGCTCTCGGGATAGAAGCTTCGTGGATATTGGTAGAACATGAATGCGTTGCGCGACAGGAATCTGTGTGAGCTCATTGGTAAAGTGGAAGAGCGCACTGGAAGACACATGGTGAACGACGGTGTCGGAGATATCAGCCATAGCCTGGTGAGCGTGAAGCATCGTTCGCAAAAGAACGGACGGGAAAGCGCGCGCGCGGTAGGGTGGTGCAATTGACGGGTCGGAGGCGAAGCCTATTCACAATCATTGTGCTTTGTTTGGGCGTGTGTGTTGTCTTGATCGGTTTCGAACTTCTTTTGCGGGTCACTGGCCATGCTCCTTGGAAGTACGAGGTGCTCGATCGTCATGAACCAACCGTCCATGAGCCCGACTCTATTTTAGGATGGCGAAACAAAGAAGGCGTATATACGGTGCCGCCCTATGTACGAGGGGGAGAGGCAATCTACGTGACGTTTCTTGAGCACGGACGACGGGCGACAGGGCCATACAACCATGATGCCAAGAAAGAGGTTGTTATCGTAGGAGATTCTTTCACACAAGGATGGGCGATCTCGGATGCTGAAACGTATTCGTGGAAATTGCAACAACGGTATCCTTCAATGAAGGTTCACAATTACGGCACCGGCGGGTATGGAACCTACCAGTCGCTTCTTGTTCTTGAGCGAGAGCTTCCTCGATTGGAATCACCCGCGCTGGTTATCTACGGATTCTTTTACCATAACGAAGTGCGAAATGTGGCCGATGATGAGTGGTTACGAATCTTGTCGAGTTATTCAAAACGGGCACATGTGTTTCTGCCCTATGGGTCGGTAGATCATGATGGGAGGCTTGTTCGGCACGCTCCGGAACGATACGTGGCGCTGCCGTTTCATGAGAAGTCGGCAACGGTTGCATATATCGAAAATCTGTATATGCGGATGACAGCTCATGGACGGGGAGAGTATAAGCGTGCGGTCACAGAAGCCATATTGGTAGAAATGAACCGGTTCTGGGAGAAATACAACGCCAAATTTATCGTGACTATTCTGAATGCCGACGATGACACGACGGCACATTATAAGGCTTTCCTGGAGCGGTCTCGCATTCCACTGGTTGACTGTAACTATCCATTAACAGAACAGATGCGGGTGCCTGGCGAGGGGCATCCAAATGGGCACATGAACTCCCTGTGGGCTGAGTGTATACAGGAAAAGCTGGGGACCCCGTTGCCTTAAACGTCCACGAGGCCTCGAGTCGTTCGTGTTGGGGGTCGATAAGTTGGGCCAATTCCGCTGATGAACTTGGGGGAACATGGATCCGTTAGTGAGCGTGGTCATCACCACATACAATCTAGGGTGGTGTATTGAGGACACACTTCGCTGTGTTTTCGCACAGACATACAAGAACATCGAGATTATCGTTGTGGATGACGCGTCAACAGATGACACGCCTGTCCGGATGGCTCCGTTTCTTGGCCGGGTGAAGTACCTTCGGCACCCCACTAATCAGGGCATTGCGATGCAGGCTGAGGGAGGGCCTGCACGAAACACGGGAATTCGTCAGGCTGTAGGAGAATTCATTGCATTTCTTGATGGTGACGATCTCTGGGAGCCAGAGAAGCTTGCGGTTCAAGTTGACGCTGCCCAGCGTTTCCCTCACGCTGGCCTTATTGTGGTTGATGGCGTCTCGTTTGCTCATCAAGACGGGGTAATACTGCGTTCCACTCTGCTGCACGATTATGGCGACACTTTCTGCAGTTCGCTCCCAGAAGGCTCTGTGTTGGCAATCGACCTGTATTATCGCTTCCTGCAGGGTTGTATGATCGATACACCGTCGCAGGTCATGGTCCCCACACACGTATTTCGAGCCATTGGCGTCTTTGACCCGTGTCGTGCCGACGATTATGATTTTTGGATCAGAGTCGTGGCAAAGTTCGATGTAGTTCTCGTCAAGAGGCGGCTTGTGAGGTATCGATGTCATGCCACGAGTCTCTCCGGTCCGCTTGACAGGCAGTTTTTTCACTATACTCCGATCAATATCACGATCTGGGAAAAACACCTGAGGAATTGCCGTCCGGACAGTGGGCCATTTGTTCGCAGGCAGATCAAGAAAACCCTCATGAGGGCTTCTGAACGTGCCTGCGAGGAAGGACAACTCGGAAACAAGACGTGGGCTTCTCATTTTCTGTGGGGTTTGCTCAAGAACAATCTATGGTCTCCGGGTTTTCCGTACGTTGCACTCTCATTAACACGCCTTTGGTGTCCTCAGTGGGTGGCCTCCACGCTTCGACCACTTACCCGCAGGATCCTCCGTCGCATGGAGTAACTGCGTCACCAGCCGGCTAAGGAAAATGATGTTGTGTGCGGTTTCCCAGATGAAGGATTCCTTGAATTGCAATGGCACACTATGAGGTCTTCGCTCCAGTCACGATTGGCGAACAGTCTTTGGGCGCTTCCCCAATATTATAATCTTAGACGATTCAAAGGAATGGAACCTTCTGCAGGGTAATCGTTAATTCTATGGAGACAAAGTCCGCTCGATCTCATGCAAACATAGGACGGAGAAGAAAGATGGGCCTTCAAGACAGAATCAGAGTGCTGGGTCAACCAGTGAAGCGGGCCATCAGAAGGATGTTGGGAAGTTTGACTAGCGTCGTCACGAATGAGAATGTTGTCGCACTGACTTTTGACGACGGTCCACACCCTGAATACACACCCCGTGTGATTGAGATACTCGCGCGACATCAGGCGCGAGCCACCTTCTTTATGGTAGGGCAGGCTGCACAGAGGTACCCCGATCTTGTTCGGAAAATCGGAGAGGCCGGCCATGCGATTGGGGGCCATTCTTGGGATCATTCTTCCTTCCGACGTCTGACCGGCCGTCAACGGCGTAGGCAGATGCGTGCCTGTGAGCAGGCACTGGCCCCCTACGGGCAACCATTATTCCGCCCGCCATATGGGGAGCAAAGCGTCGCGGCGCGTATCGATGCCTTCTGGATGGGGTATGAGGTAGTCGGATGGACCGCTAATAGCGGAGACTGGTATGAGCCTGACGCCTCGCTCATGGCGAGCCATCTCGTAAAATGCGTGCATCCTGGCAGTATCATCCTATTACACGATGCGCTGTTTGACGATGGCAATCCAAGTTTTGGACCAAAGCTCGACCGAGAAGCCCACGCTGACCGAGAGAGCATGCTGAGAGCTCTAGAAACTATGCTAGCGTGTCTTTGTGCCACATTTCGCTTCGTCACCGTACCGGAGTTGCTCCGTCACGGGCTTCCGTACCGGCCGTTTTGGTTCAAGAAGTCGCCCCACTGAGTGGTTGAGCTAGCTGAGCTGGCCAGATCGGCATCGAGAAGACATCAGCCAGCAAATGAGCGAGTATGAAGCGAGTATGAAGCTGAGTGTGGTCATCCCTTGTTACAATGCTGAAGGCGTGATCGGCCACCAATTGGAGGCATTGACGCGGCAATCCTGGTCTGGACCATGGGAAGTTATTGTTGCGGATAATGGTTCGACCGATGGCTCCATGAGAGTCGTCGCTCAGTATGCAGGGCGGATCATGAATATTCGAGCAGTGGATGCGGCAGGCCGGCGAGGGGCCGGGTATGCCAGGAACATCGGCGTGCAGGCATCGACCGGCGACGCGGTGGTCTTCTGTGACGCCGACGATGAGGTGGCTCCTGGATGGCTGACAGCCATGGGAACAGCACTGTCCAAGTTTGATTTCGTCGCTTGTGGACTAGACGAGGCAAAGCTGAATCCATACTGGGCCAAGATTCATAATAACTTCCAGCTGCACAACCTGCTGAAATTGGAATGGTATCCATTTTTTACCTATGCGGGTAGCGGTAGCCTGGGTGTCAAGCGGGATCTGTTTGAAAAGGTCGGGGGGTTCGATGAGCGCCTTCAGTATTGTGAAGACACCGATTTCTGCTGCAGAGTTCAGCTCTCTGGCGTGATGCTATATCCTGCGCCTGATGCGGTTATCCACATTCGCTCCCGTGCGTCGATTTTTGCGCTGTTTCGTCAAGCACGCAATTGGGGAAAAGGGAGTGTTTTGATTTTCAAGAGGTATCGCGTTCGTCAGGATAGAGGACTTTGGCGATGGCACGCATGTTGGCTTCGGTGGAAATGGATGCTCCACGATATTCGGAATATGGGGGACGCGAAGGGTCGTGCACGCCTCGCATGGAAAATTGGTTGGGAGATTGGACTTCTCCTGGGCAGTATCAAGCACAGGGTCCCGCCCCCCTGTCAAGAAGCCTATCGGGCGCGATCGACCGAGGGTGGACGTAGGTGAAGACATCGCCAGGGATGGGCGATCGTATGTACTGACTGGTTGACGTAAAGGTCATGATGCCAGTGAATATCTCGTGCCACGCGTACAGGTCAGGTTTGGGGGATACAAAAAATATCTGATGGCAAGACTATCGAAATTCAGGCGACGTGTGGCGGAACTGATCATGTTGATTCGTGAGGATTGGGCAGTGACCGGTCGAGACTGGACATTGCCAGCTTTTCAGGCCCTTGCCGTCCATCGGTTTGGTTTCTGGGTGACAGCAAGAAAGGGTGGGACATGGCGTTCCATTTTGTTGTGGATGTATCAGGTGATGTATCGGTATGTAAGAAATCATTACGGAATTGAAATTCCGGTGTCTGCAATTATTGGCCGCAGATTAAGGCTGGTTCATCAACACGGCATTGTATTTCATTGGAAATGTGAGGTTGGAGATGACTGTGTGATTCGTCATAATGTCACACTTGGAGCTGGGCATCCTGGCAGATCCATCCATGATGGTCCCAAGATTGGCAACAAGGTCGAAATTGGTGTCGGAGCGGTAATATTTGCCGGTGTGACGATAGGAGACGGTGTGACTATTGGTCCCAACGCGGTGGTGATGTCTAATATCCCAATTGGTGCTAGGGTATTTGTTGATCCTCCCCGAGTCCTGCAAGGAATGATCGGAATGCAGGGCGCTACGAAGGGTAAGGCTGGCTTAGACCAGAAACCAGAGGTGTAAACTCATGTCTTTGCCAATTGGAACAGAAACCTCACCGTCCGTTAGTTCAACATTCTCTCCCGAGGCTCGCGGTGACGCATGCCGGAAGGAGGGTCATTACGAGCAGGCCATTCAGGCTTTCTTACAGGGGGTGGGCCATCTTCCTACCCCTGCTTTGATCCTAAAGCTGGCGCGAAGCTATGAGCAGATTGGGAATTTTTCAGAGGCCTGCCGTTGGGCGCTTGCTGTCGTGGACTCCGGCGACGACTTTACTGCCTGGGACACTGCATGGGGGGTATTTCACCGCTGTGCCCTGAAAGCTGGAACAATGGGAGGTCGCTCGATCAAAGTGGCTCTTCTTGGGAGCTATACCACGACGCAGCTACGCACGATGCTCGCGCTCGCGGCCAATCGATTGGGACTTCACGGAGATTTCTACGAGAGTCACTATGGGCAGTACCAGCAAGATATTCTCGATCCGACGAGCCAGCTCTATGTCTTCGACCCCGATTTCGTCCTCCTTGCAGTACACGAACCTGACCTCCAACTTCCTGAGATCAGCCTTTCACCGGAGGAAGACATTCTCGCGGAGGTCAACCGATGGACGATGCTCTGGGAATCCATTGCCAGAGGCACGAAAGCGCGTGTGATCCAGCACAATTTTGTGGTGCCTTGTGACGTGCCGAGCGGACATCTGGCGACACGACTCTCCGGATCACGTTACATGATGGTGCAAGCCGTCAATGCCCGGCTTGGTCAAGCAGCTGCCAACAAAGTGTCCGTGGTGGACTGTGAACGCTTGGCCTCATCGTTTGGGAAACCGCGATGGTGTGATCCACGCTATTGGAATTTCTCGAAGCAGGCGGTGGCGTTGAATGCCTTGCCCTTGCTGGCTAGGCATACCGTCGCCGTTATGAATGCCGATCTCGGCCTCAGTCGAAAATGCCTTGTGTTGGACCTCGACAATACGTTATGGGGTGGAGTCATTGGCGAAGATGGGCTTGCCGGAATCAAGCTGGGGAATGGAGTTGACGGCCAGGCGTTTGTCGCTTTTCAGGAGTATGTACTCAAGCTCAAGAATAAAGGCGTGATCTTGGCAGTCTGTTCGAAAAATAACTATGCCGATGCCATTCAGCCGTTTGAAAAGCATCCAGACATGCGGCTTAAGTTAGAAGATATTGCGCTGTTCATTGCCAACTGGGAACCAAAACCAGACAACATCCGTCGCATCGCTCGCGAGCTCAATATCGGCTTGGATTCATTGGTGTTTGCTGATGATAACCCCGTAGAGCGTGAGGCTGTTCATCGATTTGTTCCAGAAGTCGATGTGATCCCTCTACCCGAAGACCCTTCGTACTACGTGCGCACCCTCTCCGAGTATCTACTATTTGAAACAAGTTCCTTGACGGTCGAGGACGGTCAGCGGACTGAGCAATACCGTGCTCGTGCCCAATATGCGGATCTCGAACAGAAATCGATAGGCATAGAAGAGTTTTACGACAGTCTCCAAATGGAAGCGATCGTCACGCCTTTCAACGAAGTAGATCTTCCCAGAATTGCGCAACTCATTGGAAAAACCAATCAGTTTAATTTGACGACCCGCCGTCATGGATTAGCGCAATTGGAAGCGTTCATGAAAGATCCTCACTATGTGCATCTCGCCTTGCGAATGCGCGATCGATTCGCTGATCACGGGCTGGTCAGTGTGATGATTGCTCAGCTAGAAGGGGCCGTGCTCGATATCGATACGTGGCTCATGAGTTGCCGAGTGATCGGGCGTACCGTCGAAGCTGCGATCCTCAAAGGACTTTGCCTGCGAGCGGAAGAGTTGGGCTGTACATCCCTGCAAGGGTCCTACATACGCACAGAAAAAAATGCTATGGTCGCAGACGTGTACGGCAAACATGGGTTTGATCTGGTTGGTGAGGAGGGTGGAGTCAGCACGTGGACATATGATCTCCAAGGCAGGGGTTCGATCGCAAACAAATTTATCCGGGTAGTAGAAGCACAATGAATGATTCGGAGATACATGATCGGCTTACGGAAGTGTTTCAACAAGTGTTTGTTGATGAAGGTTTAACCCTGAGGGATGAAATGACGTCGGATGATATTGCGGGCTGGGATTCGGTGGCGCATATCAACTTAATGTTCAGTATTGAACAGGCTTTCGGCATGCAGTTTCGGGGTAATGAATTGGCCGAACAGGCAGACATTGGGCAGCTCAAGCGATTCCTCGCTAAGGCGGCAAAATAGGTATTGCGGACGGCTTCCCTCATTGATCAGACAGTCTCTCTACTATGTGGGAATCCTGCCTTACGTCTCCTCATTGGGATGTTGAGCGTGAAGTGCATTGTGTTGCTGGTAAAAGTATATGAAGGCGCTGTCCAGCTGGGTTTGGCCGGATAAATCTGATGCCGAGCTGGAACGAGTGTCTGCTCGTGGCCGATTTGCAAAACGAAGGGGACTCTCCAGCCTAATGCGGTCTTCGCACCTCCTAAATCCCTGTCGTGGCAAGAAGCCGAACGGTGGGCCACCTGCAGTTGTAAGACCAGATCCTAAAGAGGGCGATCCCGGGCGTTAGCATGAAGATTGTTGATAAATCCCGACCCGTCCCGATGGGTGGATGGCGAAACTTTGCGACAGGAGACCAACATGGTGTGGCTGATCGTATTCGACAGGAGAATTCTTGAAAGCCGCTGACCGGGGGGAGAACACTCTAGTCGAAGCCGAGTGGGCAGTCATGGGGGGAATCTACGCTCTAGGCGCTTTGGCTCTTCTCGCATTCCTATCCCTGTATAGATTGTCAGCAAAAGATGAAATCCTGGCATCCTTACTGAGTCCTTGGGGTATTGTTTTAGTGGGCACAATAGTAGTCGGCATGCTCGTAATGTTTATCGTCGGACGTTCATGCTGCCGACAGTGGCGAGAAGGGTCAATGAGGTTGCTGCTAAATGTGACTATGAATGTTCTTGTTCTTGTAACGATCGGTCTGACAACGGAATTGGCTCTACGATATCTCGTTGTGCATAGGACGTATGATGACGAAATAGGAGAGGTCAAGCTCTACCCGCGGCAGTGGGAGAAAGTGACAGCGGCATATACCGCGGTCTTGGATAAGGCTGAAGCGGTGTCGCCATATCTGGTGTCAAGCCAGTCTCTGGGGTGGACGATCGGTCCGAGCCGGAAAAGTGAAAATGCAATGTATTTCAGCAGCGTAGAAGGACTAAGAAGTGCGGCTCAAGGTACGTCGGTGAAAGATGACACGTACACTTGTCGCATCGCACTTATTGGCGACTCGTTCACTTTTGGAGAGGCGGTCCATTATAAGGATACGTGGGGGTTTATTCTTGGAGAGCGGTTGGGCGGGCGCTGCCAGATATTGAATTTTGGAGTGATTGGGTATGGCATTGATCAGGCATATCTGCGTTACCTTCAAGACGTGCGGCCGTGGCATCCCGATCTGGTAATATTTTCATTTATCAATGATGATCTGCGGCGGGCGGTGAGCATCTATGGATTTCTAGAGTTTCCCGATGGGCGATTCCCATTTACCAAGCCCCGATTTCTTCTCAAGGGCAACCAGCTAGAGTTAATGACGTTGCCATCGGCACTCCCTCGGGACACCTTTGCATCTGTGTCCATTCACGATCTTCCCAGCATCTCACACGATGTCGGGTATGCCCCGCTCCAGTGGGATCGGGCAGGATGGGAGTGGGTTACGCGATCATACGTTCTGCGTCTCCTGATCTCTCTGTACCCACTGCATGATCGTGAGCGGCCTGAAGTTTCTCGTTCTGCCACGATGGAGCTGAACGCCACCCTTATCTTGAATCTTAGGCAGGCCATACTCGACGATGGCGCCAAAGCGCTCATTGTATTTTTACCCGATCAGCACGATCTCAGTCACAATGTGAAGGAGGGGTTAAGCCTCCAACTTCTCAGGATGATCAAGATTCCCTACGTCAATGTCGCACCTTGTATGAAAAGCAGTCCAATCGAAGGTTTGTTCAATCCTCCGAGCTTGGGAGGGCACTATTCACCGAAGGGTAATCGTGAGGCCGCCAACTGTCTTTTTCAAGAGGTCAACTCAAATCTTGGCGAACGGTTCAGCTAGCTGGTAAACCACCGATAAGATACATTCATCATTCTTGGCAGAGGACAGAGTGTGGAGTGCATCTCAATTCTGGTATCGGTGTGTATGATGCTGAGCCGGCAAATAGGGGTTTGGAATATTGCTCCAAATAGAGTTCCCGACATGCATGCCCTGTCGGTCGTAATTCATCCAGGTGCCCCGTACATTAAGGAATAGGGAACGTGCTATGTTATGGCGCTCATTCAAGAAGCCATCAAAAATGGTGGCTGTTGTTGTTCCTGGGTATGCGCGGGAGGAATTTACCAGCGACGAGGAGATCTCGTTACGACACATCGAACACTTTCTGGAGCCCTACGACAAATATCTGGTCGTTCCAAAAGGCTTGAAGATCAATAGACCCGCTTTCCGGATTGTGGGTGTTGATCAGCGATTCTTTGGCAGTCCAACCGCGAGCACGAGGCTCATGCTTTCCCCCTCGTTCTACGAGAGGTTCGCAGACTATAAATACATTCTTCTTTGTCATCTTGATGCCCTAGTACTATCGGATCGATTAGAGGAGTGGTGCGATCTGGGCCTGGACTATATTGGTGCCCCATGGATCACCTGTGGTGACAGTCCCTATGTCAAGCGTGAACGCGTGGGGAACGGCGGGTTTTCTCTCAGGAAAGTAGAGAGCTTCTTGCGAGTCATCTATTCGAATCAGTACTGGGTCGAACCAGACGCCTATTGGAGAAGCGTGTGTTCGCAGCATCCTGGATTGTCTTCATATCGCTTCTTACTAAAGCGGTACATGAAGTCATTCAGTGTGTTCAACGGAGCACGACGGGAAATGGCTTCGTGGCACTTGCGCACTGATGGGCGAAAAAACGAAGACTATTTTTGGGCGGATGAGGCCGTGCGATACTATCCTCCCTTTAAAGTGGCTTCGGTGGAGGTCGGGTTGCGATTTGCCTTTGAAGTGTCACCTCGGCGGTGCTTCGAATTGAATCAAGGCAATTTGCCATTTGGCTGCCATGCGTGGCCATTGTATGATCGGGCATTCTGGGAACCCTATTTATTGAAGTAGTTGACCCATTCTCTCCGTCGAGCCCATTTGTGTCGTTCTTGGCTTCCTAAGGGGACAAAGTACATGAGTCGGCGCAAATCAATTTTGGTGAAGTGCGGAATCCTGTTGTTGCCGGTCTTGTCAGCCCTCATCGTCTTGGTTGTAGGTGAGCTTGGCTTTCGATTATATCAGCGGTGGGACGCTGGAATTCCGTTGCGATCCTCGCTTATGCAAGACGAAATGAACCCTGCATGGTCAATTGTACTGGACGACACTCTTGGTTGGCGAGCCAGAGCGGGATACCAAGATCTTCATGTAGTGACAGAGACGACGTCGAAGGGGGTAAAGTATCCGGTCAAGCGCACACAAAAAGAATATGGTTTTCGAATGTTCGGGGATTTGCGCTCGACAAGACCCAAGGTCTTCGTGATCGGCGATTCTTTTACTCAAGCAGTCCAGGTCTCTGACGACGACACCTATTATGCCTCTCTCAAGGACACATTGGGGGTCGAGGTATTTGCCTACGGAGCGGGAGGATATGGAACACTTCAAGAATACATGATTCTCGATCAGTATGTAGACATGATCAAGCCCACTCTGATTCTGTGGCAGTTTTGCGGTAACGATTTCATCAATAACGACCCTGCTCTCGAAACAGCCAGCCTGTTCAATAATAATGGATTGAAAAGGCCGTATTGGATTGATGGGCACGTTGTTTATCTTCTACCCAAGGCTTGGGCTGCATCTGTTCGTATCTTTGCTCAACGGCATTCACGATTTCTATACTTTCTATTATCTCGCTGGGACCGACTGATGACGATTTTTCCTGTAGAGACGGTTGAATTTCAGATAGAGCGCGAAGGGCTTGCGCATAAAGGCTTTCAACAAGCCGTGCAAGTAACCAGCGACTTAATGGGCAAGGTTAGATCCCGCGTCGGGAGGATTCCGATCGTTGCGTTTTCCTGCGGCGGTGGGGAGCCCTACGACAGTGCGTTCAAGGTAATCTCCTCTCACTATGACGTAGTGTTCCTCCAAGACATAGCTGAGGCTGTCGGGGCCGAGCACAAGCGTGGAGAAGATGTCCTTGATGCGGACTTGGGACACTGGAATGTCCGAGGCCATCGATTGGTCGGGTCGCTTATCAGTGAACATCTTCGTGCTATGATACCCGGTGGCTCCAAAACCCATGCCCCGCTCACCGTAGCAGACCCTTAACCTGGCACCGGCGGTCGGGATGGGAATACTCCTGGGCCCCTGGCTGTGGCAGTATGTTTTCGATGCTGTGCAAGAAACTCTCCGAAAATTCGAACGCACGGTTCATGCACGGAAACCTGTAAAGTATCCCCAGTTCTTTTCATGTGATTCTGTGGTGTTGACCTCCCGGTGTTCAGAAATCAGAGAAACCTCACGAACCAATGGTTCCACTCTTCATCGCATGGGAAATAAGTAGTCATTATTCGCCACGAATGAATCGGGTAGTCGCGCGATGTTTGTTTCAGTATCAAGGATAGCTCAAGCAACAGAGTTGGTCGTCTCAAGCGAGTCCTTGCATAGGTTCTGCATTTGAGAAGCGGATGACAGATCTTTTCGACCCGTATAAAATGTGCCGTCCGGAGTTGCAAGTGATTATCGCCAGAACACGATCATGAAGATGCTCATCATCTCTGCTGCGTTCCCACCAATGCGTGCGGGAGAAGCAGAACATGCGCTGCATTTATGCACGCACCTCGCTTCTCGAGGGGCGGACGTGCATCTCTTGACCACAAGAGGTCAAAGTGCTCCAGATTCAGTTTCATTTCATATTCATGCCGTGATGAAAAGCTGGTCATGGTCGGATGCCCCCACACTTGTCAGCATGCTCAGGAAGATTCAGCCCGACCTCGTGCTATTGATCTACACCGCGTGGATTTATCAATCCCACCCCATGATTACCTTTGCGCCGACGATTGTGAAGCGCGTGCTGGGGAAAGCGTTCTTCATAACACAGCTCGAGACAATCAAGGAGGAAAACCGGCAGCAGCCTCTTGCAACGCGGGCCATACGAAAGTTTGTCACGTGTGGAATGGGTGGTGCCGGTGTGGACTATGTGATGGGAACGTTGTATCGAGATAGCGATCGGCTTATCGTCTTGAGCGAGCGTCACTTGATACAACTGGGTGCTCTGATGCCTGACGTAGTTTCGAAGACCGAGGTGGTTCCGCCACCTCCGCTCATTCCGATGTGTGCCGATGTGCATACCGCCAGGGACCAGGGGCGAGCACGGCTGTCGCTGAGCCAGGACCACTTTCTTCTCGCATACTTTGGCTACATCGACTATACGAAGGGAGTTGAAACGCTGCTTCAAGCAGTTCAGCTGGTGAGCAAGCAGGCGCGTAATGTGCGGCTTGTGATGATCGGTGGAGGGCGGGGGACTGCGAATTCTGCACTAGATCAGCGCGGAAAGTTTGTCGCCAACTATGCAAGTGAGATGGAGTCTCTTTCGGAACGTCTGGGCATTGCCGATAAGGTGACGTGGTTGCCGGGGTATAGCTCAGGTAGTCAAGAGGCGTCTATGTATCTGTACGCGGCTGATGTCTGCGTGCTGCCGTTTGACCATGGGGTCATACTGAGTCGAAGTTCACTGGCTGCCGCCGCTGCACACGGACTCCCCATCATCACGACTCGGGGCGAGCATTTGGAAAGTCCATTCCAAGACCAGGAAAACGTATTCTTGTGCCGTCCCAAGGATCCTGAAGAACTGGCACTGGCTATTTCCTCAATCATGAAGAATCCAAAGCTTATTCAGGATCTAAGAAATGGTGCGTGCCGACTTGCAGTAGATTGGTTTTCCTGGGACAAGGCTATGGCACGAACGATCGGACCATTTCAGAAGGACCTCCGCTGAGTATGAGATATGTCATCGGAGTGTGCTCAGTACTGTTGAGCACATGAGCAGGCTTCCAATTGAACAACAACTAGATTGTTTTGATAGGGTAGTGTACGACTTCGGGAAAGCTTGCCGATCCCCGCCGCAACTCTTCAATGACACGAACGAAAGTGTTGAGTGATTTTGTACGGGCAGGAGGATCGAGCCCTCCATCTAACGCGACGCCTAGGACTTTCTAGCTCATAGGGTTTTAACAGTGAAGATCATACATATCAGCCCCCTGTACTATCCCAGCATTGGAGGGGCGGAGTCTCACCTGAAAGAGATTTGTGAAGGACTGGCTAAGCGGGGACATGACATTACTGTCCTCACATCCAACATTCGGCGGTCGTCTGACCTGTGGCAGGGCATCCCGGGGGGGTTGCCAGCAGTTGAATCGATCAACCAGGTGAAGGTTGTTCGCCTTGAGCCAGAGGGAGGGGCTCTTGGCAAGATGGTCAGAATCAGCCTTGGTTTGCGAGGGGGTTGTCGATTGTTCAATAGGATACTTTCGCCATCAGGCCTTGGCCACTTCACCCAAGGACCCAGAACCTATGGCGTGATCCCGTGGGTCTACAAGTCACAAACAGATTTGGTCGTGACCATGAATTGGTATTGGCCATCTGCCTACTATGCATACTTGGCAAGGCGATTAAAACCATTCAAGCTCGTTGGGATACCGCTGTTCCATACTTTTGAAGACTGGTCCAATCGTGATGTGTATTCCAGTATGCTCAAGTATTGTGACGCGGTTGTCACAAACACCGCACACGAAGCTGAGTTTGCCAGAAGACGGGGAGCGAAGAAGGTCTTTCCCGTAGGTGTAGGAGTTCATCCGCAGGCGTTTGAACAGAAGGATGGTCAAGAGTTTCGGGCTAGGCATGGACTTGGGGGAAAACCTGTTGTGGGGTTTGTCGGGAGGCCCGCGGCGAACAAAGGTCTCGGTTCGGTCATTGAGGCCATGAAGTACGTGTGGAAGTGGAATAGCGAAGTGGCATTGGTCCTTGCCGGTCCAGCCGCGCTATCTTCAGGCACAGATGAGTTTCATCATCATGAATTGACTCCCTTGGACAGAGCACGTATCGTGCGAATCTGTAATTTCAGTGACGAGGAGAAAGCATCGATTTTCGACGCCTTTGATGTATTCGTCCTTCCATCGGTAGGAGAATCATTTGGAATTGCCTATCTTGAGGCGTGGATGTGTGGGAAGCCTGTCATCGGGGCTGACATAGGTCCTACGAGGGATGTTATCCACGATGGCGTCGATGGAGTCCTCGTTAAGCCGAATGACCCAACGGGGCTTGCTGAAAAAATCATCGCATTGCTCTCCGACCCTCTGAAGCGAGAACAGATGGGACAGAGTGGGCGTCAGAAAACCCTTGCACTATTCACATGGGACCGGATTGTTGAGGAGATGGAGCGTATCTATCGAGACGTAACCAACGGAGCGATGAGGCATCGCTGATCGGATAGTATATGAGCAAGGCAAAGCGGTGGCTGAATCTTTGTCCGCTGGCAAGTGCAATGACGTTGCTGATCTTAGGTCTAGTCACTGTGGCCGAAGCAGAAACAGTGATAGTCGATCTTGCTGTGGGCAAGGGGCCTGCTACGCATCGTGCAAGCGGTTTCTTGCATGGGATTTCCACCGAACAGCCTGACGCTCAAGTTGTGCGCCCACTCAAGCCGAAATTGTTTCGCCTTCATGCCGGTGCAGCGCTGACCCCCTCGCTCTACCATCGTCTGACTGGTTATGGAGCCTCAGTACAGGGTGTAATATCTGACTCCTACGGCTACCCAGGATCTTCCGGTCTCTGGCCGGGTGATGGAGGAGACTGGACCAGATGGGAACAGTTGGTCGAGGAACTGGTGCGAGAAGGTGATTCCAAAGGGTTACAACTCCATTGGGATATTTGGAATGAGCCGGATCATCCTCAATTCTGGGATCGGAGCGCCGAGCAGTTTTTTGAGACCTGGAAACGAGCGGTTCGTACGATCCGCCGAGTAAACCCGAAGGCAACCATTGTTGGTCCTAGCCTTGCCAAGGGCCCCAGTCATTATCTTTATGGCTTTCTCCTCTCCGCGCATGCGGAGAATGTGTTGCCAGACATCATATCCTGGCATGATATGGCGCTTGATCATCCCAACAATGTGGTCAACGTCAGACAGTTCTTGGCCAAACGTGGAATTCCCGATAGGCCAATCTCGATTAATGAATTCAGGTATTCCGACGGTACGCATCGCCCAGGGGACATCGTGTGGTGGCTGAGTCATATAGAGGAGGAGGCTCCAGAGAGCGCGGCCTCCTCTTGCTGGCCAGACCGAGAAGGGTACTCGAATTGCGAGGTAGATACGCTGGATGGCTTACTGTCGCATGACGGATTGCGGCGGGCGGCATGGTTTGCACACAAAGGGTACGCAGAGATTACGGGGCAGTTGGTCGGCGTCGGAAGTTCAGGGTTCAAGGTAGCCGGCATTGCCGGGGTCGACTCAGATTTGAAGGTGGGTAGGTTGATCCTTGGCAGACGGGAGGGTGTTGATGCTTTGCCTGAGGAGCCGATCGAAGTGGTGTTTCGAAACGTGGATCGACTGAGTCCTTCTCTGAAAGAACGAGCGGTCTTTGTTCGTGCCGAACGGATTCCCGATTCAGGCATGCTTGATAGCCCTCTGGTCACTATTGCGGCCGCATACCCGGTAGTCAACAACGAGTTCCGCGTTCGCCTTCCAGATTTCGGAGCAGGGGACGCATATACGGTAGTGCTCGGGAGAGTCGTTGACGCTGCCCCAGCATCAGCACCGAAATGAACGCGGGTTTCTTCCGCCTTGCCCGGTCGCGTTGATAGGCATGACGCATACGTCATGCGATCGGCAGACAACTCAGTGGGAAATCTGGGAATACTCATCACCATTTCCAACTAGAGTCGAATGAACTGAAGACGGTCATTAGCGCTGGCAATGTGCAGGGAACATTAGAGTGCCGAGTAGTGATATAGAATGCGAGCCACAAGGTGGGGTGAATGAGAATAGGAATTTTCGATCACATATCGCCCAAGTTAGGTGGAGGACAATTAGTTGCCGCGCAAATGGCGGCTCAGCTCTCTCGCGACCATGACGTGGAGTTGATTCATTGTGGAGAAGGCTACTCACTTTCAAGCTTGGCACAGGCCTTCGATGTGGATCTTAGTCGAGTCAAAGAATGTGTTGTCCGTCACTCTGATGAAAGTTTTAATCTCCCAGGGGAGGTTTCAACATTAGTCTATCTGCGGGATGGGTTGCGAGCGAATCGTCAACTGACAGAGCCGTATGACCTTTTCATTTACTCGGGCCATGGTGTTCCTCCGTTTTCATATGCGAAAAAAGGGGTAATCTATTGCCATTTTCCAAAAGAAGGCTGCCCGAGTGAGACGCTCAGTTCAGTGGAGGGATTTAAGAGGAGGTCCCAGTTAAGCCAGTGGATGTACCTGACAGCGTACGACTGGCTGTGGCGGTATCGAATGAGGGGCTATCAAACGGTGCTGGCGAATTCTATGTTTACGGCTCATTGGATCAAACAGCTTTGGAAGAAAGAGGCAGAGGTTGTGTACCCCCCCGTTTCATTACAGGCTCCGAAAGCAGAAAAGCGCAATGTGATTGTATCGATCGGCCGTTTTATCGATAGCCATAACAGCAAAAATCATACGCAGCAATTGAAAGCTTTCGCCAAGTTGTTGAGCAAGATAGATTCTGGCTGGAGGCTCACTCTTATCGGATTTTGCACATTGGTCCCGAAAGAAGTCGCCTATCTTGAGGAGTTGCGTCACTTGGCAAAAGATATGCCCGTAAGTTTTGTTGTGAATGCAGAACGCAGTGTGGTGCTGCGGCATCTTGCAGAGGCGAGGCTCTTTTGGCATACGGCTGGAATATCAAATGATAATGGCACTACTGCTCCAGCGAAAATGGAGCATTTCGGCATTGTGACTGTTGAGGCTATGCTAGCAGGGTGCGTTCCTCTGGCCCCGGCTCACGGAGGTCAGGTGGAAATCGTCGAACACGGGTTGAGCGGGTATCTTTGCCGGGACATTGAAGAGCTTGTCGAGTATAGCGCACGGCTTGCCGCTGATAAACAATTGCTCGATGAGATGGGCTGTCGAGCGGCAGACCGGGGCCGTATGTTTAATCAGGCGCTGTTTGAACAGCGGATTGCGCAGGTGGTCGATGGGTGCATGTCGAGCCTTGGTGGATCGATGGACGAGCGCGCGCTCAATAGTAAGGGATCACGCGAAGTACGCACCCGATAGTCGCATAGACCCATAAATTCCTCTCGTATCATCGGTAGGCCTAGAAACGGAGTTTCCTATGCCCCGGGTCTCAGTCATCATCCCCTCATATAACTGTGCACGCTATCTTGGACGGGCCATTGACTCCGCAAACGAGCAAACCTACAAGGATTTTGAAATCGTGCTCGTTGATGATGGCTCCACAGATGATACGAAAGAAGTGGCCATGAAATATGGCCAGAAGGTGACGTATCTGTATCAGCAGAATCAGGGTCTTTCCGCGGCAAGAAATCAAGGCATATCTAAAGCGAGCGGAGAACTGCTTGCTTACTTGGACGCAGATGATATGTGGTATCCTGAAAAACTTGAAAGACAGGTAGCCTTTCTAGATGCGCATCCGGAGTGTGGAATAGTTCATAGTGAGATGTCGATCATCGATGAACAAGATGAAATCTTACATGTCCGTTTTTATGAGGAAACACAGCGGTCTGTCCCACAAGGGTATTGTCTGCAGCAATTGCTTCTGCGTTGTCACATTCAACCTGTAACGGTGGTGGAACGCCGGGATTCGTTTGACCTTGTCGGCGGCTTTGACAAACGAATTCTTGTTGCACAAGACTACTTGCATTGGATAATGATAGCCGCGGAGGGGCAAGCGGTAGGCTATCTGGCAGAGCCGCTAGGAAAATATCGTTGGCGAACCGGTAGCTTAATAGGAAACCGGCCCCGCTTGCTGGAGGATTACGTCCGAATATGCGATATCCTCCTTCATGATAATCCAATCGCCGCGAGGCATGGAGAGGAATGCGCGGATATCCTTCGCGCTCGCTCGTACAAGGTGCAGCGGGAGCTTGCGTACCTTGATCGTATTGAAGGACGCAACGAATCCGCCAAACGCCGCCTAGCCAGTTTGATTAAAAAACGGCCTAGCCAGTTTGAACTATATGTGGATCTGTTGAAGGCATATCTTCCGGCGAGTCTCTTCGCAACAGTCACACAAGCTGAAAAACGTTAACCCATAGCGCCTATTTGATACTGTCGTCGAATCAGGACGTTTCTGCGTATTTCTCCAGTGGTGCGCGTCTCTTTATCAGACTCGCAATGGACAGACAGTAAGTCCTGAACGATGTCTCGAGAGGCCAGACAGTGGCGCTATGTATGGTTAGTGTTGACCGTGTGATTGGAAAATGGATGCGAGTATTTGAAGATCTGAGTAGATAAGGCTGCCAGACTGATGTTCCCGTGGAATTGACTACGAACGTGCATGTGGGCTGCCGTTCTGTTCGCATTCCTGTATGATCGAAAGGCTTGGAGTTGCAATCAGGGCATGTTTCATGTGACCCCTTAGTTTCCATGGACTCACTTTCTGGGAAGACAAGTGGACTCAAGTCGCTGTTGATCAGCAGCAACTACTACCCTCCGGATGTCGGAGGTATTTCACAATATATGTCGTCCATGGTGTCTGCGTTGGGGCCTGATCGGGTCTGTTGCCTTACAGGTGTCCGTGCACAGGTAGATCAACAGAAGAAAAGACCGGCGGCGGGGGTGTATCGTCGGCCGCTGGCCTTTGCCAAGCCAAAGTATCTTCAGGCCGTGGGGTGGGCGGCTGCGGTGACTGAGATTGTGGTGCGGGAGCGTCCCCATGCCGTGCAGCTAGCGACGTTATATGATGGACCCTTTGGTTTATGGATGCGGAAGTGGATGCGGATGCCGTATGTGGTGTATGCGCATGGGAATGAAGTACTTGATGCCATCCGGAGTAATTGGGACGGGCCTCGTCGGGCGATACGCAATGCGGATTGTGTGCTGGCGAATAGTCACTTTACCGCAGGTCTTTTGAAACAGGTAGGGGTTGAAAGCGAACGAATTGAGATTGTACATCCGGGTTGCGATGTCGCGCGATTCCAACCGACGGCGGTCTCAGACGATGTTCGGAAGGCCGTTCTTGGTCGTCACGCACAAGGCAAAATCATTCTGACGGTGGGTAGATTGGTCCCACGTAAGGGACATGATGTGATGATCCGGGCACTTCCACGAGTTCTCAAGGATATTCCTGATGCCTGCTATCTTATTGTAGGAAGCGGTCCGGCGAAGCCGATGCTCGAAGAACTCACGTTCAGCATGGGAGTTCATGGCAACGTCATTTTTCTCGAGAATGTTGGAGATGCCGAGCTTCCAAGCATATATGGGATGTGCGACGTTTTTGTCATGCCGAGTCGCGCGAATCTCAAGGCTTGTGACGTAGAGGGATTCGGCATTGTATATTTGGAGGCCAACGCCTGCGGGAAACCTGTGATCGCAGGGAGATCAGGCGGGATCGCTGATGCCGTGATCGACGGAGAGACAGGGCTTCTCGTCCCGCCTGATAGCCCAGAGACATTGGCTGAGTCTGTGTGTCAGGTGCTGACCCACAAGGAATACGCTGAGAGGTTAGGGCAGCAGGGGCGGGAGCGAGCGATCCGGGAATTTAGTTGGGATGTAATTGCGGATCACGTGGATCGTATTATGATTGCCGTCGCATCTGGTAAGTATGGGCCTGCCAGCAATTCTTAGCCTGTAGAAGGGAATAGTATCCCATCATGAATATCTTAGGAGTCTCAGCCTATTATCATGACAGCGCAGCCTGTTTAGTGCAGGACGGTGAGATTGTGGCTGCAGCGCAGGAGGAACGATTCACCAGGAAGAAGCATGACCCTGGATTTCCTCACCGCGCCATCGACTATTGCCTGCAAGCAGGTGGGATTCACCTCAGGGATGTTAGCCATCTGGTGTTTTATGACAAACCACTCGTGAAGTTCGAGCGTCTGTTGGAAACCTACTTGGCGTTCGCCCCAACCGGCTTGCAGTCGTTTCTCGCAGCGATGCCGGTCTGGATGAAAGAGAAGCTCTTCCTGAAGAGCCTTCTGAGAGACGAGTTCTTCAAGCATGGAGAGGGAATGAAAAAGAAGGAATTGCCTCCCATGTTATTCTCCGAACACCACGAGTCACATGCCGCATCTGCCTTCTACCCCTCTCCCTATGGTTCTGCAGTGGTCCTCTGTATGGATGGAGTCGGAGAGTGGGCAACAACCTCTGCCTGGCTGGGCGAAGGCAATACACTCACCCCGTTGTGGGAAATTCCTTTCCCTCACTCGCTTGGACTCCTGTACTCCGCGTTCACCTATTACACGGGTTTTAAGGTCAATTCCGGTGAGTACAAAGTCATGGGTCTCGCACCCTATGGCGAACCAAAATATACAAAGGCCATATTCGAACATCTGATCGACGTGAAGCCAGACGGCACGTTTCGATTGAACATGGAGTACTTCAATTATTGTACAGGCCTCACGATGACGGGCCGAAAATTCGATGAAGTGTTCGGTGGCCCACCGCGTAAGCCAGAATCAAAGTTTGGCCAGCGCGAAATGGATTTGGCGCGGTCGATTCAGGAGGTGACTGAAGAAGTGATGCTTCGTTTAGCTCGAACCCTCCACCAAGAAACAGGCGTGGAAAATCTCTGCTTGGCTGGAGGGGTTGCGCTCAACTGCGTCGCGAACGGTCGGATCTTGCGGGAGGGGCCGCATAAGGGACTCTGGATTCAGCCTGCAGCCGGCGATGCGGGCGGGGCCCTCGGTGCCGCCCTAGCTGTCTGGCATCAGTTCGAGAATAAGCCACGAGTTTCGAATGGGAAGCAGGACAAGATGAAGGGGACGTATCTTGGTCCCTCCTTCTCGAATGAAGAGATTGAAATGTTTCTCAAATCGAAGGGGGCTCCCTATGTGAGGCTCGTCGATACAGCCCTGTTTGAACAAGTGGCCAAGGATCTGGCCGAGGAAAAGGTCGTAGGATGGTTGCAAGGTCGCATGGAGTTTGGTCCACGATCGCTCGGTGGGCGAAGCATTCTAGGCGACGCCCGCAGTACGAAAATGCAGTCCATCATGAACTTAAAGATCAAGTATCGCGAGTCGTTTAGACCGTTTGCCCCCTCCGTTCTCCGGGAGCGAGTCTCGGACTACTTTGACCTGAATTCTGACAGCCCGTACATGTTGATTGTGGCTCCGGTGCTTGAGAAGCGCCGCCGCCCCATGACGACAGCCCAAAAGGGACTCTGGGGTATAGACCTCTTGAATGTGCAACGGTCTGACATTCCTTCAGTCACCCATCTGGACTATTCGGCGAGAGTACAAACGGTCCACGAGGAGACGAACCCTCGGTACCATGAGCTGCTGAAGGCCTTTGAAGCCCAAACAGGCTATGCAGTGTTGGTCAATACCTCGTTCAATGTTCGAGGAGAACCGATTGTCTGTACTCCGGAAGATGCGTATCGCTGTTTTATGCGGACCGAGATGGACGTCCTCGTGCTTGAGAACTGTGTGTTGTACAAGACTGATCAGAAGCCGCTTGAAGGGGATTCTGACTGGAAAAAAGAGTTTGAGCTGGATTAGATGTGCCTACTGTCTGTTTGTGGCCCGTTGCCAGAAGCCTACGTTCCTACCCGACTCTTGGTCAAGCTGTTTCTTTCAGCGGTGCACTGGAAATGGGATCTTCCCAGCCTCTGTCGATGCACTCAAGCAGTGTAGCATTGAAATTTGCATGCAATAAGTCAGGAAGGAATTGCGCCAATTCCTAATGCAGGAATACAATGGCACATCCTATGCTATGTGCGTGAACTGGTTTAGCGGGCGATTCACTCCTACGGCAGAACGCCTCGTTTCGATCAGCCGATAGAGAGCATGCGGATGTAAAAGAAGGAGTATTAACTGATGCGGATACTGATCACGGGCGGAGCAGGATTCTTAGGAAGTCATTTGAGCGACTTGCTGATAGGCAAGGGGCATGAAGTTGTTGCGATGGACAACCTGATTACAGGTCGCGTGGAGAACATCGCGCACTTGATGGGCAATCCACAGTTCAGTTTTGTGAAGTACAACGTCTGTGATTACATTCATATAGACGGACAGTTGGACGCGATTTTACATTTTGCCTCTCCGGCGAGTCCGCAAGACTATCTGGAGATGCCGATTGCCACGCTCAAAGTTGGGGCTCTGGGTACTCACAAAGTGCTGGGTCTGGCAAAGGCGAAAGGGGCTCGGCTGCTGTTAGCCAGTACGTCTGAGGTCTACGGTGATCCATTGGTCAATCCTCAGCCGGAGTCCTATTGGGGGAACGTCAATCCGATCAGTCCGCGAGGTGTGTATGATGAAGCAAAACGCTTTGCCGAAGCGATGACGATGGCCTACCACCGGTATCACGGAGTCGATACGCGCATCGTGCGAATCTTTAATACGTACGGCCCGCGTATGCGCCCGCACGATGGACGGGTGGTCTCAAATTTTGTTGTTCAAGCGCTTCAAGGTAAGCCGGTAACGATCTTTGGCGATGGTAACCAAACTCGCAGTTTCTGTTACGCCGATGACCTCGTTCGCGGTATCACGGCGCTGCTACTCATCGATTCCGATAAATCAGTGGCTGAACGTACGAACAGAGCGAGTTTCTTAACAAAGTCTGAGCAGCCGCTCCCGGAAACGATGCACGATCCCGTGAATATTGGGAATCCCCGGGAACTCACCGTCAAACAGATCGCAGATTTGGTGCTCAAGCTTACTGGCTCTCATAGCAAGATCGAGCATAAGCCCTTGCCGGTCGATGATCCCAAGGTACGGCGTCCTGACATTCGCCGTGCCAAGCAACTGCTAGGATGGGAGCCGCAAGTTGAATTGGAGGACGGGTTGAAGAAAACTATCGAGTATTTTCGGCAAGTTGTCTGAGGTGTACAGAAGGGTTGATTGTTGCTGCGCAGATGATTGATCTAATTGGAAGATGGTGGCCACGATGAAGATTAGTGTGTTCGGATTGGGGTATGTCGGGACTGTTTCGGCAGGGTGTCTTGCGGCCAGCGGTCACACGGTGTGGGGCGTTGATGTGAATGTGGATAAAGTGGCCTCGATTAACTCGGGCACAGCCCCGATTGTCGAGCCGAACATTTCAGACTTTATTGCCAAGGCGCTGACGCAGGGCCTGTTGAAAGCCACGGTATCGTCTGAAGAAGGGATCCTCAACACTGATGTCTCTTTCATCTGCGTCGGCACGCCGAGTCACGCTAATGGAAGTCTCGATCTGACGTATCTGAAACGAGTGTGTGAAGATATTGGCGCGGCGTTGCAAAACAAGAAGAGCGCTCACACCATCGTGTTTCGAAGCACGACGTTGCCGGGGACGACAGAAGAAGTGGCGATTCCGATTCTCGAGAAGCATTCAGGGAAAACCGTCGGGAATGGTTTCCATGTTTGCTACAATCCTGAGTTTCTTCGTGAGGGCACATCGGTAAACGATTATTATCATCCGCCGAAGATCGTCATCGGTGAGCGGAATGGCGGTGAGGGAGATGTCATAGAAGAGATCTATGCCGGTATTAAGGCGCCTACGATTCGAACATCGATCAGGGCAGCCGAGATGGTGAAGTACTCAGATAATGCGTTCCATGCGCTTAAGGTGGCGTATGCCAATGAAATCGGGAGTATGTGCAAGAGTTTCGGCATCGACAGTCATGTGGTGATGGACATTTTTTGCCAAGATACAAAGCTGAATCTCTCAAAAGTGTATCTAAAGCCGGGGTTTGCCTTTGGCGGGTCATGTTTGCCCAAGGATCTTCGCGCGTTGTCGTATCAAGCCAAACGGGCTGATGTAGAAGTGCCGATCTTGAACGCTATTCTTCAGAGCAATGCGGTTCATATCAAGGGTGTCATCCAGCGGATCGTGGCGTTGGGCAAAAAACGAGTGGGATTTCTCGGAATGACCTTCAAGCCTGACACCGATGACTTGCGAGAAAGCCCTCTTGTGGAAGTGATCGAGACGCTGCTCGGAAAAGGCTTTCATGTGAAAATCTTTGACAGGAATGTCGCGACCAGCCGCCTGATTGGAGCCAACAAGCAGTTTATCGAAGAACATATCCCGCACCTTTCATCGTTGCTTGTCGAACGGGCTGAGGATGTAGTGGATACGGCACAAGTGGTTGTCGTAGGGTATGCTTCAGCGGAGTTCGTGCCTGCTCTTAAGAGTATGCGTGCCGACCAATTGATCATCGATTTGGCCAGGATCGAAGGCCACGAAAGTTTTACCGCTTCTTACGATGGTATTTGTTGGTAATGGAACTGCGTTGGCTCGATCCGCGGCAGGACTTATCGGATGAAAATCCTTGTATTGGCTCCAGATGTTCCGGCGACTTCCGGAATGCCGGGGTCTCCGCGACTCTTCAATTTATGCCGAGAGCTTTCCCAGCGTCATGAATTCGTCCTCCTCACATACAGTTCATCTCAGGAGCGATACCAATCCTTCCTGAACGATGCAACAACATCGCATGTGTTTACACGGGTCGAGGTGTTGCCTGCTCCTCCTCCAGCTGCACACTGGTGGGGGCAGCAATGGCACCGGGTGCATCTCGCGGCCTACTTCGAGACGCGCTATCGGCATGCCGGATACTACCGTTCGATTCGGGAACGGATTCGAGAACTTTGCATTCATGAGCAAATCGATCTGATTCATGTGGATCTTCTTGCCATGATTCAGTATGTCGATCCGCAGATAAACATTCCAGCTATCGTCGACCTGCACGATTCAATGACCTTGTTGTGCCAGAGGATGCTGAAGGCAGAGCGAAGTTGGCGTAAACGCATCTCTGCATATTTGGGCCTGATCAGTGCCAAACGGCTTGAAGGGACGCTGGGGAGGACGTTTGATCTGGTCATTACGAACTCCACAGTCGATGAGCAGGTTATTCGAACGCTTTCGACGAAGCCGAAGACACTCACCATTACCAATGGGGTGGATAGAGACTACTTTTCGTCAGTCTCTACCTTGGTGGAGTCTGACAAGCTTGTTTTTACCGGCGTCATGGGCTATGCCCCTAACGAAGATGCTGCGATGTATTTTGTGAAAGATATTTTCCCGTTGGTGAAAGCCAAGCGTCCGCACGCCCAGTTTTGGATCGTTGGGAGCGAGCCATCCGAGAGAGTCAGAGCTCTGACTCTCATCTCCGGGGTCCATGTGACCGGAAAGGTCGATGATGTTCGTCCGTATGTACGGAGTGCGACGGTCTTTGTGTGCCCATTGCGCGTAGGTTCTGGGGTCAAAAACAAGATTCTGGCTGCCATGGCCATGCAGAAAGCGACCGTTGCGACGTCGATCAGTATTGACGGCCTTGATCTCGCGGACAATCGTGAAGTACTGCTGGCGGATGACCCACAAGATTTTGCAGATAAAGTGGTACGATTGCTCACGGATCAGAACGCCGCGCAACGGTTGGGCGCCAACGGACTGGCCCGCGTGCAAGCTCAGTACTCCTGGGCCGCAATGGGCAAGGTATTGGAGGCGGCCATTCAGTCTATAATGGTATCTCGGAATAGGCATGCGCCTAGGTGAGATGATATGCGTCCACCTCCTCGGTATTGTGCCGTCATGAGGACACGGTGAACGTCGTACTCCTGAAGGATTCCCACGACGAAGCTATGTGGGATCATTTTGTGCTGGGTCACCCACAGGCCTCCGGCTACCATACGCTGGCCTGGCGGGTGGTCATCAGCAAAGTCTTTGGGCATCGCACGTTTTACTTGATGGCCAAGGATGAAGGAGGGACGATCCTAGGGGTCCTTCCCATGGTATTGACGAAGAGTCCGATGTTCGGATGTTTTCTGACATCCATGGCGTTCTTGAATTATGGCGGAGTATTGGCTGACCGCTCCGATGTCCGTCTTGCACTTCTGGCCGCGGCGGGGGATACGGCGAGGGGGGTCGGAGCGGCACACATTGAATTGCGACAGACTGAGCCAATTGAAACCGACTGGCCGGTTCGCTCTCGCAAAGTTTCGATGAGACTCGCGCTCCCTCCAGACTATGAGACCTTGTTCAAGGCCTACCCCTCCAAGTTGAGGAGCCAGATCCGGCGGGCGCAGAAGGAGGGGATGGATGTCCGTGTCGGTGGCGAGGAACTGCTCGAAGATTATTATCGTGTATTTGCTCGATGCATGCGGGATTTAGGCACACCTGTTTATGAGAAAAGGTTCTTTCGATCGATTGTCGAAACCTTTTCCAAAGAGGTGCGACTGTGTGTCGTCTCGCTGAAGGGAATACCGCTTGCTTCTGGGCTTCTGTATGGTTTTCGCAGCACGTTGGAGATCCCTTGGGCAGCGTCGGATAAGCGGTTCAGTCGGCTGGCTCCTAACATGCTCTTGTACAGCGCGGTCTTAGAGTTCGCCTGCCGCGAAGGGTTCAAAGAGTTTGATTTTGGCCGATCGTCGGTTGATAGCGGAACGTACCGATTTAAACAACAATGGGGGGCTCATCCTCGCCAGCTGTACTGGTATTATTGGCTCTCTGGAGGGCAGAGTGTCCCGGAGTTGAATCCTGACAATCCCAAGTTCAAGGCCGCCATTTCCGTGTGGCAACACCTTCCCTTGCCGGTAGCGAATATCATCGGCCCACATATTGTGAAGTATTTGCCATGATGCCACAACGGACGCTTTCTCCAACGGCTGCTCCAATCTCTTTCTGGGATCTTATTGGCGCGGCAAGGGGTCTGTGGGGTGGGGGCAAACATCGCGCGCGCTTGGTTCAAGAGCTGAAAAGAAAGTTCTCGGCCCGTGAGGTGTTCCTGGTGTCGTCAGGAAAGGCGGCATTGACGGTGATTCTCAAGGCGCTTGCGGCGTCTAGCGGAAGACGGCGAGTCATCGTTCCTGCCTATACGTGTTTTTCCGTGCCGTCTGCGATTGTGAGGGCCGGCTTGGACGTGGTGCTCTGCGACGTCGAACCGGACACACTCGATTTCAATTTTGCAGAACTTGAGGGCCTCATCAACAAGGAGGTCCTCTGTGTCGTGCCGACCCACCTCTTTGGTCGCCCGGCAGATGTAGACCGTGTGAAACGACTCTGCGAGGGGACAGGCGTCGTGGTGGTTGAAGATGCGGCTCAGGCAATGGGCGGCCAGTCAGGGGGGCGCCTGCTTGGCACGCTAGGGGACGTAGCCTTCTTTAGTCTGGGGCGTGGGAAAAATATTACGTGCGGCACAGGGGGCGTGATACTGGCCAGGTCATTACCCGTCATTGAAGCAATCAAAGCTGAGTATGCGACCTTGCCGGAGGCTCCTCGCGGTGAAGTCGCCAGGAATTGGCTTGAGATGGTCATCATGCGGCTCTTTATTCACCCCTTGTTGTACTGGCTCCCCGCAGGGCTTCCTTTTCTACGGCTAGGGGAGACCACGTTTGATACGGACTATCCTCTATACCGTATGGATGAGGTGCGCGCGCATCAACTTCGTGGGTGGGAACGCCGATTGGCTCTCGCCAATCAAGACCGGGTTGCTCGTGCCGGCTGGCTCATCGACGGGTTGGATCTTCCTCGTAGAGGCATCAAGCCAATTACAGGGAAAGAAGCGATTTATCTCAGACTTCCCGTGATGGTCCGGGATCGAGAGATGAAAGAGACGGTATGCCGGCAGAGCCGAGAAATAGGCGCTGGGATGAGTCCAAGCTATCCGGCGACGATTCAAGAGATTCCAGAGCTGGCCGGCCGTTTACTGAGCAGGAAGTACGCCGGCGCTCAGGAAGTTGTGGATCGCTTGGTGACACTACCGACTCACCAATTCGTCACGGAAGTGGATCGTCTGAAAATCGGCCGGATATTGGGGAGCAGAGAGGTTGGATCGGTTCCCGTGAAGGCTGAGAGCCCTAAAACAGCAGACTCCGCGCCATAACGACAGTCCGTTTTCCTGTACAGAAGGGTTGGACCGCCTCGCGATGGACATCTATGTATGCATGCAAACAGCCTTTTGGATCTCCATAGGGTTTATCTGCTATGCCTATGTTGGCTATCCCCTCCTCTTGATGTTGCTAGGGGTTGTGCGCAACCGGCCTGTCGAAAAGGGGCTGTGCCGGCCGACGGTATCGTTTATCATCACGGCCTACAACGAGGAAAACCGGATTCGTGAAAAGCTGCTCAACACTCTTCAGCAAGACTATCCTCGTGAGTTTTTTGATGTGGTGGTCGCCTCAGATTGCTCAACGGACGGAACCGATGATCTTGTGCGATCGTTTTCGTCGTCAGGTGTGCGGCTGATGCGATTGAACACGAAGGGGGGGAAAGAGGCTGCGCAGAAGCAGGCTGTTGAGTCGACGGCAGGAGAGATTCTGGTATTTTCAGATACGGCCACGATGCTTGAACCAACGGCCATCACCTCAATCGTCAAGAATTTTTCAGATCCGACCGTCGGGTGCGTCAGTAGCGTCGATCGCTTCATTGACACGGATGGGGCCGTCAGCGGAGAAGGGGCCTATGTCCGCTATGAAATGTTCCTCCGTAATCTTGAAACGCGGGTGAATACATTGGTTGGGCTGAGCGGGTCTTTCTTTGCGGCTCGCCGTTCTGTCTGTCAAGGTTGGGCCCCTGACCTGCAAAGCGATTTCAATACTCTGCTGAATAGCGTTCGGAACAGCCTCCGTGGCGTCGCTGATCCCGAATGTGTGGGGTTGTACAAGAACCTCTCCGATCAGAAAAAAGAATACGATCGTAAGGTGCGAACGATCGTCCGAGGCATATCGGTGTTCATGCGAAGCTTGTCTTTGCTCAACCCTTTTCGGTATCACCTCTTCGCGTGGCAGTTGTTTAGCCACAAACTCTGTCGATGGCTCGTTCCGTTTGCGATGATCGCCGCTCTGATGGCGAATGTGGTCCTGGCATCCGCATCGCTGTTTTTTCAAGGAACTCTAGTGGTACAGGTGGTATTCTACGCAGTGGCAATGGCCTATCTTGCCACCAAACGGTTGCCGAGTATCGGGATGTTGCGCATCCCGTCATTTTTCGTCATGGTGAACCTTTCAATTCTCGATGCCTGGATCCGCTACTTCCGGGGCGAGCGCATCGTGTCGTGGAGTCCGTCTAAACGGTAGGGTGTTTTCGTAACTAATCAGGTAGATAGGCTGAAGACTGAAGGCTTTTAGTGGTACATCGTGCGTGATCATACAAAACTTCGGGCATTTGAGTTGGCTGATGAAGTAGCCATATTGGTGTATCGAGTCACCGCAGGGTTTCCGAAAGAAGAGTTGTTTGGACTGACTTCTCAACTACGGCGGGCAGCAGTGTCAGTTCCTTCTAACATCGTGGAGGGGTGCGCGCGTGACAGTGAGGTAGAGTATCTCAGATTTCTCAATATCGCCTTCGGGTCATTGAGGGAACTACACTATCAATTAAATTTGTCGAAGCGGTTGGGTCTCTTGCCCAACGAGGATTCATCTCTACTTGAACCCACAGTCGTAGAAACCGAGAAGGTTTTGAATGGCTTGATTCGTGCTTTACGAGATAATGTATAGCCTTCAGCCTTCAGCCTTCAGTCTGAACACCCGAGTACTTACCTTTTTTCTATACAGGAAAGGTTGAGCGATGGAGCATGTGGAAATCACGAAGAAGACGCTACGCCAATTCGGCCTCATGGTCGGCGGGATTTTCCTGCTCATCGGACTGTGGCCCTTAGTCTGGCGCCAGGAGGCAATGCGCATCTGGGTGGTTGTGCCAGGTGCGTTCCTGGCGGCTGCCGGGCTTGTGATACCGGGCGTATTGAAACATGTGTACCGAGGATGGATGTGGGTCGGGCATGTGATGGGATGGGTCAATACCCGTATTATTCTAGGGATCCTGTTTTATGGCATGGTGACGCCAATGGGGGTGTTCATGAAGTTGACCGGGCGTGATCCCATGCGAAGAAAGCTCGAGCCTGATACGAAGACGTACCGTGTGATGTGTCAGCCACGGCCCGCGTCCCATATGAAGAACATGTTCTAGCAGGATGTTGAACATGTCCACCAGCGGCGTTCCTTCTTTGCCTAGAGGCTCAACGTCCCGAAGCGTACGTCTTTGCCTCTTTGCGTGCTGCTGCCTTGCTGGAGGGATTTTCGAGCATCCTATTTAGTGTTTTCTTATTGTCCTAGAAGTGCGGTCCGTTGAATTTCCACCGTGCCGCAAGAGTTTTTCTGCATCCTTTTAAAGGACTGGGGAAAACGGGTAACGATTCCAGGAGGATGGCATATGGGTGATTTTCTTCAAGAGCTGTGGGCCTTTATGAAAGAGCGGAAGAAGTTCTGGCTCTTGCCGATTATTCTGGTACTGGTGTTGCTAGGCTCGCTGATCGTTCTTACACAAGGGTCAGCCGTGGCACCGTTTATTTATACGTTGTTTTAGAAATGGTTGTGCGGGATCGTTGGCAGGTATCGTCTCACCTCTCACGTGCTGATTCAGCCTTGTGTTGATCGCGTACTCATGGTCGAAGCCAGTCCTTCGATCGACGATTCCCGTGAGGCTACCGTGATGAAAGGACGTGCTTTGTCATGATAACGCCATCACTTTTTGTGGCTCAATTTCCTGCCAATAAAGGGTATGCGACTACAGCAGGAGAAACTCTATTGTATCAAGCCGGTATGGAGTTGGCACAAGGAAAGCAGGAACATGTTCATTTCGCCTACCGAGGATTCCAACAAGGACACCCTGCTTCACTTCCACGCGACTTCTCGAATCTGATCGAACTAAACTTCTCTGAAGAGCAGTCCTGTGCGGATATGGAGACCATGATTCTGCGAGTGACGACGTATGTGAAACAGCATGGGATCCGCTTCGTACTGTTCAATGACATCCAGCCGATCCACCCCATGTTTCGTCCTCTTCGCCATGCAGGCGTGTCGACCATTCTCTCGTATTGGGGGTCTACGATTTCATCATTGATGCCTGCCTGGAAGCTTTTTCTGAAGCGATTGGAGATAGCCCTCTCGAACTCCCGTGTCGATGGACTGATCTTTCAGGCGCAAGCAATGGCACAACTTGCTATAGATGGAAGAGGTGTTCCGGAGCGAATGGTTGATGTGGTTCCTCAAGGCGTCGACGTGAATCTCTACACACCTGGGTCCTCAGATTATGTCTATAGAGCCCTCTCGTTTCCCTCTAGCCGGCGGGTGATTATTTACGCCGGGCATATGGAGCGGCGGAAGGGACCCCATGTATTGGTCGACGCAGCCATCGAGTTGCTCGCGCGCCGGGGGCGCAAGGATGTATGCTTTCTCTTGTGCGGGAATAAAGAAGGTGAGAGCTTGGAATATGAACGTGCGTATGAGGGGATGGGAATCGATTCGTTTATCAAATTTGGAGGCTATCGTTCTGATTTGAAAGAAATTTATCAGAGCTGTTTTTGTGGGGTGGTTCCTTCAAGCGGCTGGGACTCGTTTCCCAGGACGTCGCTTGAACTGGCTGCTAGCGGCCTCCCTGTCATAGTGTCTCGATTAGGGGGTTTGCCGGAGTCGATTGTGGACGGCACAACGGGACTGCTTTTTGATCCTGGGAATGCGAAGCAGTTGGCTGATCGAATAGAGACCCTGCTGGACAACCCGAAATTGGCTAAGGAGTATGGTGAGAAGGGGCGGGAACGGTGCGTGAGGGATTTGAATCTTGCTAATCAACTTAACCGCTTGATGATTGCCATCCGTCGGCATATCCATTGATTGCCGTCTCTTCCGGCATTGAAGGTGTATTCTAGATGAATGTAGATGGACTCAAATCGATCACCAAATCAGTCGTGGGAGAGTTGGCTTATCGACTCGGCGTAGGTCCGTTTGTGTGCAGGGGGAAAGTCTTAATTTTAGCGTACCATCGCATTGTAACTCCTGAGGATCTGAGTCGGGGGCATATTGAACCGGGGATGTATGTGCTTCGTGACGTCTTCGACATGCACGTTCGTTGGCTAGTAGAGCAATTCGAGATCCTTTCATTCTCGCAGTTGCTTGCACGGTGGAATGATAACGAGTGGGATGATCGAAAGAGGTATTGTGTACTGACCTTCGACGATGGCTGGCTGGATAACTATCGCCATGCATTCCCTATTCTAAAAACGTATCATGTACCTGCGACGATATTTCTGCCCACGAATTATGTCGGGTCGAATGAGTGGTTCTGGCCTGAGAAGCTCGCATATCTTCTGGCTCGGCTTAGCCAAGATTCGATGACTTCGGTGCAACGGACGCGCGCCGGTGGTGTGATCGCTGAACTGTCTGGCATGGCGCACCATGAATTCGATGGCCAGCATGGTGTCAGCCTTGACACCGTGTGGGACGTGATTGGGCGTTGTAAATTGGCGCCTCCAAGCGAAATCCAGAGCGGGATTCATAAACTGAGTGAAATCCTGGCGATTTCTGTGCCGCATGAAAGAGTAACAATGAATTGGAGTGAAGTGGCGGAGATGGCCAAGAACGGGATTTCTTTCGGCTCTCATTCCTGCTCGCATCATCTGCTGGCCCGGCTTGATGAGGAGACTATTCGGCAAGAGCTGCAGGAGTCCAATAGATTACTTCGAGCCTTGCCGGCGGGATATCTTCCGGTCTTCTGTTATCCCAACGGAGACAATAACGAAGCAATCCAGGGTTTGGTAAAGCAGGCTCAGTACGTGGCTGCAGTTGGAACGAAGCCTGGCGTAGAAGGTCAGCATCCAGGAAACATGTATGAGTTGAACCGCATAGGTATGCACAATGATGTCAGCGAGACCATTCCGTTGTTCTCGTTTCACGTGTTCCGTGCGGCTTGGGGTTTGTAGTGTTCAATCTGAAGGACTCGTTCGATCAGGGAACATCGTGTGTCGCCGGCAACGGTTGTTTCGAATGTGGTTGCCTGGGTATAGGGTGAGTGCGGGATGGACATTCAAACGGTATTGGTGACAGACGGCAATGAACGTGCAGCCCTAGCAGTAACCCGCTCGCTAGGACAACAAGGAGTTCGCGTTGTCGTCGGAGCTGAAACGGCGCGATCGCTGGCTGGTGCGTCCCGATATTGTACCAGGACCTGGCAATACCCGTCGCCTCTGTCAGACCCCTCCAGGTTTGTGTCCAGCCTCGTTGATGCTGTCGATCTGCTTGGTATCACGGCGATTATGGCAGTGACTGATTCTGCGACACAGGTGCTTGCAGAGAAGAGAGGGGAATTTCATTCTTCCGTCACAGAGGGGATTCCATCGTCGGAGAGTTATGACCTGGTGTCTAATAAATACCGCTTGATGAGTCTAGCCCATGAATTGGAGATACCGTTTCCGAAAACAGTCTTTGTTCCGGATGGGAATATCGTGGCGTTGCGTGATCAGGTGAGAGCCTATCCAGTCGTCGTAAAGCCAGGGCGATCGCTTCTGAAGGTCGATGAACAGTGGAGCAAGACGAGCGTGCACTTTGTTTCAAACGCCGAGGAGCTGATGGACCTGTATCGAAGAACTCCCTATCTGCGGAGCCCCTCTCTGGTCCAGCAACGGATTGAGGGCGAGGGCCAAGGAGTATTCGGGCTCTTCGATCACGGGAGACCATGCGCGCTCTTTGCACACAGACGAATCCGAGAGAAGCCGCCCGCTGGTGGCGTGAGTGTGTTTCGCGAAAGCATCGAGTTGCCCAAGCCTATGACAGACTACGCCGTAAGATTATTGGAACGGGTGAAATGGCATGGAGTGGCGATGGTGGAATTCAAGGTGGATCGGCGATCGAACGTTCCGATGTTGATGGAAATCAATGGGCGGTTTTGGGGGTCGTTACAATTGGCCATCGATGCAGGCCTCAACTTGCCATATCTGCTGTACCAGGCGATGAATGGTATGTCTGTTGCTGTGCCGAATAATGCCTATCATATTGGTACGAAGTCCCGTTGGCTGCTCGGCGATTTGGATCATCTGCTCTTGAGGCTCACAAAGTCGAACACGGAACTTCATCTCGATGCTCAGGCAGTATCGAGAGGCCGCTGTCTGGCAGAGTTCTTCAAACTGTTTCAACATGATCTTCACTACGAAGTGGAATCGCTGGGTGATCCGGGCCCTGCACTCATGGAGTATCGAAACTGGTTCAGCCATCTCACAGGAAGTCGATCATGAGTGTAGGGAGACCTCTTAGTCTTGGGGAGCATTGCTGGACCTTCTTGTACGGTCTGCGGGAGGCGGCACGGTACCTCGCCGGACGTATGAACGTCATTCGGCATCCGTATGAACGATGGGCGGCGGTTCGGTTGCCGGACTCCGTGCAATCCGTTCTTTTTGTCTGTAAAGGCAATATTTGCCGCAGCCCTTTGGCTGAAGCCTACTTTCGATCCCTTGTTGTGAAGGAGGGGCGGCACATGACAGTGCGCTCAGCCGGTCTTGAAACAACCCCGGGGAAACCGGCAGATGACAGGGTAAAGGCTTTGGCTTGGGAGCATCGGCTGTTACTTGGCGAGCATGCAACCACGCAGGTTCACATGGAATTGCTTGATCAATCGGATCTGATTCTCGTGATGGAAATCGGACAGAAAGATCGAATTCAGGCGTTGTACCCGAGAACGAAGGGAAAGGTTGTGTTGTTGGGACGATTTGATTCCAGAGGGGCTCTTGAAATAGCGGATCCGTACAGTGGGACAAGCGAAGATTTTCTTTCCTGCTTTCAGCAAGTGAGTCGGTGCTGCGACATGTTGGCTTCCAGATTAGGTATGAAGAGTCATGAGCCGTCGAAGAGCCCAGTCTTGCCGATCGATCCGAGGAACGCATGACTATCAGGGAAAAGAAAACGCCAGTCACATGAAAATCCCTTCACGTTGTGTGACTATTCTGCAGTTGTCTACCAGCTATGGACCAGGGGGAGCCGAGAGAATGGTTGCCGCACTCTCAGCAACTCTGAACCAGGATCAGTTCAGAGTGCTTGTCGGGATTTCGTTGCCAGAATGGCTGCAGGACGAATGTGAACGATTGAAGGTGGAAACCCGCAGTATCCCACTTGCCGGCGCATTTCACGTACAGTGGTTCAAGACATGTTTTCACCTTGTCCGGAATGAGAACGTCGCATTGATCCATGCACATGAATTTGGCGCGATTCTATATGGCTGGATCATCGCCCGCCTGACAGGCATACCGTTTATTGGGACAATTCATGGCAAAAATTACTTCTGGGAAAAGCTGCGACGGCGTATGGCCTATCGAGTAATAAGTCGATCAGGGATTTTGGTGGCAGTTTCGGAGGATCTAAAGCGGTTTGTTATGGATAAAATTGGTCTTCCCGATACGAGCGTTCGAGTCATCTACAATGGTGTACAGTCTGGCTCATCCGTGAGCGGGGATGAAGTTATCCGTGGGCGAATAGAGTTGTGTCTAAAGGATAGCGATCATGTCATCGGGGCAGTTGGAAACCTCTATCCGGTAAAAGGGCATCAGTATCTTCTACAAGCGATGCCAGTCGTCCTCCAACAATATCCAGACTCAACGCTGGTACTCGTTGGCCGCGGTGATTTGGAGGCATCGCTCAAGGAACAGGCAAAGCAGTTGGGTATTGAGGGGCAAGTCCGATTCCTCGGGATGCGACAAGACATTCCTAATTTGTTGGCCATCATGAGTGTTTTTGTCATGCCTTCCTTATCGGAAGGCCTTTCTTTGGCCCTTTTGGAGGCCATGGTGGCTGGAAAGCCTGTGGTGGCTACTCGAGTAGGAGGAAACGCTGAGTTGGTTTCCAATGGTGAAACGGGGATCCTTGTAGAGTCAAAAGACCCCGAAGCATTGGCGGCAGCGATCTGCAAGCTCCTGGGAGATAAGGCCATGCGAGAGGAGTTCGGTCGCAAAGCTGTGACGCGCGCGCAAGAACGGTTTAGCGCAAGACAAATGGCCGACAATTACCGGACTCTGTACAATGAACTCCTTGGGAGTGTCTAGGCATGTTCCAGATGTCTTCGCCAGTACCATTTGATAGATCTAAGGGATCGGGTCAGACGATGGGTTCCGTCGAGGGGAAGGCAGGGTTGGAGCCATTGTCGAAAGCGCGATTTCCTCAGCTGAAAGAAGACAAGAAAGGGTTTTATCTCGTTCTTGCCTATCTCCTCTTTGAATTTGGACGTCCGCAGGAGATGCTCCCCGGCCTCAAGCTCATTCCTTTTGGCACGGGACTCTCTGTGCTGATCTTCTTGACGGCGATCATGTCAGGAAAGTTAAGCTTCTCAAGAATGCAAACCAGACTATGGATTCCTCTCTTCGTCATCATGGCGATTCATGTGCCGACTGCGGCCAACAATTACAAAGCTCTCATGATGTTTAAAGACATGCTTCTCTTGTACGGTGTGTATCTTGGGATCGTCGCCTTCGTCGACTCTCTCGATAAGATGAGGGTGTTAATAAATGTATGGGTCGGTATCCTGTGTTTCTTGGCGGTAATGGGGGTTGCCAAAGGTGGGCATGGTGTCGGTGCCTGGATGGGGGATGAGAACGACTTCTGCATGGTGATGGACATGGCCGTCCCCTTTGGCTATTTCCTATTGTTTTCTGTAACCGGTGTAGCGCAGAAGGTGAAGTACCTGGGATTTCTGGGATCGTTCCTCTTAGCGGCCATGGCAAGTCTTTCACGCGGGGGCTTCTTTGGGCTGGCTGCTGTGGGGGCCTATTGTTGGTACCGCTCGCCCAAGAAACTGAATGCCCTGATAGTGGTTGTTGTGGCGGTGGTGTTCATGCTGGTGCTTGCTCCAGCAACGTACTGGGACGAAATTGCCTCATCTACCAGCGACGAGACGGTGGGGGAGCATGGCACTGGAGGAGCGAGACTCTATACCTGGGGTATTGGAATGGAGATGTTTCTCTATAATCCAATTATCGGAGTTGGGCAGAGTAATTTCCCATGGGCGTTTGAGAGGTATGAGGCCGGCCGAAGATTTCATGATAGATCGATGGCTGGACGGGAGGCGCATAATGCCTGGGTTACCCTCGTTGCCGAGTTAGGCCTTGCGGGGATCATTATTATCGGAGGGATGCTCTTTCAATGTTACAGGGATCTAAAGTGGATAAGGGCGAGATTTACGCCTGCGAAGTCAAGTCAGAAACACGGTCAGATTGTGCAAGCTGGAGAAGATATTCGCATGTATATCGCGAGAGCGATGGAAGGAAGTCTCATCGGATTCATCGTTAGCGGCGTGTTTATTTCTACACTGTGGTATCCCGCTCTATGGATCATGATAGCATTCGTGGTGGCACTCCGCAATATTTCTGAGACGCAGAGTGAGGGGGCACTTCCTTCGGCGGTACAGAAAAAACATCCCTGGGGCGTTCCACTGCCACGGCTTGGTGAGAGGCCGGTTTCTCGTCTTTAGAGGTTACATTTAACGACTTCTGTATTCCATAGTGAAGATATCGTGCTCGAAGAAGGCCAGATTGCAGAAGAACAAGACTTGGAATCGGAACGATCCCATGCCAGGGTTTTGGTAAGGAGGGTGGAAGTTGTATTCAGTGCCCTCGAATGCTTCTTCCAGCCAAGCCATTTCCATCTGCCACGTAGCTGTAGGAGACCTATGGGCCGGAGCGGAGGTTCAACTCAAAGTGTTGCTGTCGAAGCTGGTGTGCAGGGCCGAGATGAATCTGTCGGTCATTCTGTTCAATGAAGGCAGATTAGAAAAGGAGATCGATGCGCTGGGTATACCGGTTAGGGTATTCCCAGAAAGTCGGTGGGGAAGCGGTAAGATTTTTCTTGAATTGGTTCGTGAATTCAAGAAGTCGAACGTCAGGATTATTCATACGCACAAGTATAAAGATACGATCCTGGCGGCGCCGGCAGCCAAGTTGTGCGGTATCCCGCATATTGTGCGAACGGTGCATGGGCTCCGCGAACCCTTTGACGGTCTGCAGGCTTTCAAGATGAGTTGCTATGAAACCATCGAACGAACCGTCCATCGGTCTTGTGTCGATTCCATCGTCGGTGTGTCGTCGCAGATCGCAGCTAGATACAAGGCTGACGGAGAGGTCTCCAGAGTTACCTGCATTCGAAACGGCATTGATCTCGAAGGGAAGTCAGTTCAGGTCAACCGATGGCAGATACGCAAAGATTTGGGTATAGATTCGGAGACCTGCTTGCTCGGGACTGTTGGACGGCTCACTCCTGTAAAAGGCCTCACATACTTGTTGCAAACAGCAAGCATTCTCTTGCGCAGAGGGACAAATGTGAAAGTGTTGATAGTGGGTGAGGGCAGTATTCGGCAGGAACTCATAACGCAAACGCATGAGTTAGGGATCTCTGACAACGTTGTGTTTTTAGGGCATCGAGAGGATACTGATGAACTTCTACAGGCCTTGGATATTTTTGTCCTTCCTTCCTTGAGCGAGGGGATTCCCATGGCCCTTCTCGAGGCAATGGCAGCATGTCGAGCTATCGTAGCAAGTCGAGTGGGAGGGGTTCCTGAAATTGTCGAGGATGGATTCGAGGGGTTTCTGGTTGAGCCGATGGATGTGAATGGTCTTGCGGAACGATGCCTACAATTGATCGAATCTCCGGAGCTCGTCAGAAAAATGGGTGAGCAGGGCAGAAAGCGAGTCGAACGGGATTTTTCTGCGACGGCCATGGCGGATCGAGTCGCATTAGTTTACAAAGAATTGTTGGCGCCTCGGTGAGGGTAATGCGTCGTGCACGTTTTCTCGTGCAGAAATATTATGCAGATCCACGCCGCGAACTATGCATGCCATATCTTCTCGATATAGATACTGATTGTGACAAGCTCTAACCCGACAGCCTCACAGCTTAGTCCTCTTCGCATTGTGATCTTCGGGGCCGGCCGCATGCCGAGCACCATGCAAAGCAATGTTGTGAGCAGCGAAGGTAGATGACATTATTGGTACTGTGGTCAGGGTAGAAATAGGCCATGCTTTGAGGCAGGCCTATCGAGCCATGTCGGAGGGTCTGATCGTTCGATTGTGAGGAAGAGGCAGATGGAGTTTCCTGGCGGCAAACGGTTTTGTTTTTCCATTTTGGACGATACCGATGATGCAACGGTGGAAAACGTCAAGCCGGTTTATGACTATCTTTACGACTGTGGCTTGCGAACCACTAAGACTGTCTGGCCCATGGATTGTCCGGAAGGAAGTCGTAATTTTTTTGCCGCGGAGACGCTTCAAGACAAACCCTATTGTGACTTTGTCCATGAACTTGTGTCGCGAGGATTCGAACTCGCGCTTCACGGTGCCACAATGGAATCGAGCACTCGGGAGCGTACGATGAGAGGGTTGGAATTTCTGCAACGCGAGTTCGGCCTCTCCCCTCGATTGCATTGTAACCACGCCTTTAACCGGGACAATCTCTATTGGGGGCTTGAACGACTGCAAAGTCATTTTTTGCGTGCTGTGTTTCGTCGGGTGTGGGGTGAGTCTGGTGAGTCCTACGAAGGAGCGGTGGAGGGATCTCCCTTCTTTTGGGGCGACCTCTGTCGCGCCCATGTCGAGTATGTGCGCAATTTCACCTTTACTGATTTAGACCTGTTGAAAGTGAATCCGGAAATGCCTTACCGACGGGCTAATACGCCGTATGTAAAGTATTGGTTCTCGACCTCTGATGCAGAGGATGTTCACGAGTTCAACCGTCTGCTGACTGTTGAGCGAATCGACGGCCTTGAAGCGACAGGAGGAGTCTGTATCATTTCTACGCATCTCGGAAAAGGTTACGCCAGAAATGGGAAGCTTCATGCGGATACGGCAAAAATTTTGAGGTATCTCAGCACCAAAGACGGATGGTTTCCGCCTGTTTCGGACATTCTTGACCATCTCCGAACGCAACGGAAGGTGGATTCGAATATGAGTTGGCTAAGCATGACGAGATTGGAATACCGATTCTTATTTGACAAGGTTTTGAGATGGCTTGATAGGAAAGAGAAAAGCGCGATCGCGCTTTGAGAAAAGATGAGGTTATATTGAGGTCCGTTGAATTTTGAATGAATGGCTCCCGCCGTGGAATACTCCACGGGAGCACGAGTCCGGCAACACTTTAGTATGAAGCAGATGGTCGATCGATACAGGGATCTAAATACACAATCCAGGGTAGGGCATAGGGGAGTTCGTTGAATTTTGACATAAGGAGAAGCTGATCATGGTTCACCCCGAAGCTGGCAAAGGACCTTTTTTTTGGTATCGTATTCCAAACAGCAAATAGCCGTTTGGAACTGAAATAATAACCATAACAATCAAAATGCTTAAAACGAATGTGCCAATCAGAATTGATATAAATGACAACATCGGATCAAACACGAGGCGCGCTCAAAAACCAAGTGCAACATTTTTGGGAGAAAATGTTGCATGGGAAACTTCTATACGCAGTTGAGCCTTCAGGAGCGGGCGATGATCCACACACAACTGGAGATGGGCCTCAAGCCAGCA
>Ga0163153_10000590_pt1 | contig 63581 bp, 54 predicted proteins | sample OliLakLV19MP6IB1_FD_148629 | JGI IMG/M metagenome (GOLD analysis project Ga0163153, IMG submission 148629) | Freshwater microbial mat bacterial communities from Lake Vanda, McMurdo Dry Valleys, Antarctica - Oligotrophic Lake LV.19.MP6.IB-1 | ecosystem: Environmental > Aquatic > Freshwater >... | reverse complement strand
GCATCGAGCGTCGCCCCCGCAGCATCCACATCGCCCCCGGCCAGTTCCTCGCCCCCGCAGCATCCACGTCGCCCCCGCGAACGCGGGGGCCCAGCGCTTGGTATCGGCCGCGTGGACCTCGTGCGCGATGCACGCTAGGGTCGCGCGCCATGCGCATCGGGATCTTCGGGGGCACCTTCAACCCGATCCACTACGGCCATCTGCGCAGCGCCGAGGAGGTGCGCGAGGTGCAACAGCTCGACCTCGTGCTGTTCGTCCCGAGCGCCACGCCGCCGCACAAGAGCCGGGTCGAACTAGCGCCCGCGGCGCAACGCTACGAGATGGTGCGCCGCGCCGTCGCCGGCCATCCCGGCCTGCGCGCGTCACGCATCGAAATCGATCGTCCGGGGCGTTCGTACTCGGTCGATACCATCACGGCCCTGCGCCGACGCCACCCGGCGGCGCGCCTCGCGTTCATCCTCGGGCTCGACGCCTACCGCGAGATCGCGACATGGAAGCAATACGAGCGTCTGTTCGCTCTCTGCGACATCATCGTCACGTCACGTCCCCCCCATACCGAAACCGATCTCCTCGAGCCGATCCCCGTTGTCGCCCGCAGCTCGTTTTGCTATAGGCGGGCTGGTATTTCGTTGACGCATGAATCCGGGTATCGAGTGATCTTCCAACGCATCAGCGACCTTGCGATCTCCGCCACGCGCATCCGCCAACTGCGTCGCGGCGGGCGATCGATTCGCTACCTCGTACCCGATCCGGTTGAACGCTACATCACGCGCGACCAGCTCTACGCGCAGAGGGTTACTTCCCGTTGAAGGATTCGCAAGATTCATTGGAAAAGGCGCTCGAGTGCGTCCGCTTCGCGCTCGACAAGAAGGCCTACGACCTGGTTCTCCTGGACGTAGGCGCGCTCACCTCGCTCGGCGATTATTTCCTGATCTGTACCGGTCGTTCCGACACCCAGGTGCAGGCGATCGCCCAGAGCATCGAAAACAGCATGTCGCCACTCGGCCACGAGCCGCTTTCCGTCGAGGGGCAAACCCATGGACAGTGGGTCGTGATCGACTACGGCGACATCATCGTCCACATTTTCTACGAGCCACTGCGCGAGTTCTACGACCTCGAACGCCTCTGGGCCCGGGCTCCACGCGTCGAACTTCCCGAGCCGTTCCAGAGCCAGGCGCGTGACTTGCGTTTGGCGCAAGAAGCAAGATAACCGAATCCGATGAAGCGTTTCCTCCTGATCGTCGTCGGTCTGGCCCTGCTCTCTGCGGTGATCTACCTGGTTTCCACCAACGGCACCGTCACCGAATTCCAGCTCACCCCGAACCTCACCGTCGCCTACTCGCTCGGCGGTCTGATGGTCGCATCGTTCCTCTTCGGAGCGGTGACCGTACTCATCGCGGTCATGATCCAGGCCGGTGGTCGCGCCATTCTCGGCTGGCGCCAGCAGCGCCGCGAGCGCAACAACCTGCGCTTCGTGCAGATGGAAGAGCGCGGCGAGCAGCTGATGTGGCAAGGAGACGCCAAGCACGGCCGCGCCCTGCTCGAGAAGGCCTACCGGCGCCAGCCGACCAACGCCTACGCCGTGCTCGCCCTGGCTGCGTCCTACCGGGCCACCGGTGAGAGCGCCCGCGAACGCCAGTTCCTGAGCGACGCCGCCGCCCAGCACCACCATACGAACCCGGATATCCTTCTCGCCCTCGCCCACGCCCATGCCTACGCCGGCGACCGCGCCCAGTCGATCGAAGTCCTCGAACGGCTGCGCGCTCTGCATCCGCGCGCGCCGCGCGTGCTCGCGGCGCTGCGCGATGCCTACGTCGGCGCCGGTCGCTGGCACGACGCGGTCGGTCCGCAGGAGGGACTCGTCGCCGAAACGCGTGACCCCGATCAAGCGATCAAAGAACGCGACGTGTTGACCACGATGCGCTACCAGGCGAGCCTTTCGCTCGAAGACCCGGCGCAGCGCATTGCCGCCATGGAGGCCCTCGCCGACCGGCGCAGCCTCTCGGTGCCGGTGGCGGTCAGCCTCGGCGATGCCCTGCTCGAGGCGGGTCGTGGCGACGAGGCGTATGGGGTCTGGGAGAGAGCGTTGCGGGCGACGCCGCAGACAGTCTTCGTCGCGCGCCTGGCGAAACTGGCGAACGATCAGGCCGCGCGCAACCGCTTGTGCACCGTACTGCGCCGGCTGCGTCCCGATGGGGTCGACATGGACAGAGTACGCCTGCTCGTCGCCGAGCAACTCCTCGTCGACGACATGGTGAGCGAGGCAGCCGAGGAGATCATCGCAGTCGCCTCGCCCAATGATGCGGGGCCACTGTTCGATCGAATTCGCGGCGAAGTGCATCGGCGCCGCGGCGAACTGCAGCAGGCGGTGGAGATCTTCGCGCAGGCTAAGGGCGATCCGTACGGCTATCGCTGCCGCGAATGCGGCCGCGCCGCGGACCAATGGGCTGGCGTCTGTCCGTCTTGCAAAAGCTGGAACTCGTATCGCGCGCGCACGGAGATCGCGCGCGGCTGAAGGCGAAAGCGGGGACAGTCCCCGGACCGGGACTGTTCCCCTGCCCGCTCAGTGCTTGGCGATGTAACCGTTGCCTTCGAGGTGGGAAATGATCGTCGCGATGCACTCTTCCATCGACTGCTTGTCGGTGTGCACCGTGATCTCCGGCTTCTCCGGTGCCTCGTAGGGCGCCGAAACTCCCGTGAACTCCGGCAGCTTGCCCGAACGCGCCATCTTGTAGTGGCCCTTCGGGTCGCGCCGCTCGCACTCCTCGAGCGCGCACGACACGTACACCTCGAGGAACTCGCCTGCGCCCATGATCTCGCGCACCCGATCGCGGTCCGAACGGTACGGCGAAATGAACGCCGTCGTGTTGATCACGCCGGCGCTGGTGAAGAGCTTGGCGACTTCGCCGATGCGACGGATGTTCTCGGTGCGGTCTTCGGGCGAGAAGCCGAGATCCTTGTTGAGGCCGTGGCGGACGTTGTCGCCGTCGAGCACGTAGGCGTGCACGCCGCGCTCCCACAGCGCCTTCTCGAGGGCGACGGCGATGGTCGATTTGCCCGACGCCGGCAGGCCGGTCATCCACAGCGTACAGGCCTTGTGGCCGCTGACGCGCTCGCGGTCTTCCTTGGTGACGGCACCCTCGTGCCAGACGATGTTGGTGGCTTTGATCTCGGTCATGTTCGGACTTTCCTCACGCTTGGGGTTTCGCCCACGCTGGGGCGATGAGAGTCGCCCGTTCTACACGCGCCTTCCCCCACCCGCAAGGACTCCGTCGAGCAACAGGACTCCGTCTGGCCAATCTCCGCCCCCTGCCGCCATCCTCATTTTGGCCCTTGGGCGCCGCGTCCTGGCCCTGCGGCGCCGCCTGTCGCTCCCGCCCCTTTCGCGACGGCGCGTTGTTGGGTTAAACAGGCCGGACGCCCGCGCGGCGCGACCAAACGTCATCCCGATGCGGGATGCGTAGAGGAGCAGAGACGACATGCACAAGAGCGGCGAAAACATCTACGGTTCCGACGACCATCGGGCGTTTCGCGAGACGGCGCGGCGCTTCTTCCAAACCGAAATCGTGCCGCGGGCGCGCGAGTTCGACGAACGCGGGCGCTTCGACAAGTCGCTGTACCCCAAGATGGGCGAACTCGGACTGCTCGGCATTCGCTACGCCGAGGCCTACGGCGGCCTCGGCCTCGATTACTCCTACCAGGCGATCTTCCTCGAAGAGCTGACCCTCTGCGACAACGCCGGTGTCTGCATGGGCATCTCCGTCCAGACCGACATGGCAACCCCGGCACTGCATCGCTTCGGCAGTGAGGATCTCAAGCAGAAGTACCTGGTCCCGGCGATCCGCGGGGACCAAGTCGCCGCCATTGCCGTCACCGAACCCTCGGGCGGCTCCGACGTCGCCAGCATCCGCACCCGCGCGGTGCGCGACGGCGACGACTGGGTCATCAACGGCTCCAAGATCTACATCACCAATGCCGCCACCGCCGACTGGCTCTGCCTGCTCGCGGTTACCGATCCGGACGCCGGCTACGGCGGTTTCTCGCAGATCATCGTCCCCACCGACTCGCCCGGATTCACCTACGAGTTGCTCGACAAGATCGGCAACAAGGGCTCCGACACCGGCATGCTCTATTTCGACGACGTCCGGGTCCCTATCGCCAACACCATCGGCGACCCGAACCGCGGCTTTCAGCAACAGATGATGCAGTTCCAAGACGAACGCATGGTCGTCGTCGTCTCCGCGCCGGTCGCCGCGCGCAGGCTCTGGGAGCAGACCCTCGAGCACTGCCAGCAGCGCATCGCTTTCGGCAAGCCTCTCGCGAAGATGCAGGTCAACCAACACAAGTTCGTCGACATGTACACCCAGATCGAAGCAGCGCAGGAACTCTCGTTGCGTTGCATCCGCGCGATGGCACGCGGCGAAGACGCGACGCTCGACATTTCGATGACAAAGGTCTTCTGCACGACGATGCACCAGTACGTGGCCACCACCTGCATGCAGCTTTTCGGCGGCGCCGGCTACATGTACGAAAACCCCGCAGGCCGCGCCTTCATCGACTCCCGCCTCGCCGCCATCGGCGGCGGCGCCGACGAGGTGATGAAGCAGGTCGTCGCCAAGATGCTCGGGATCTGATCACCCACTCCGACTGAGGGAATCCGGCATGCGGACCTTGCCGACGCGCGTCAACCGAAACTCCGAAGCGTACCGCGTCAACTACGACGGGATGTCGCGCCAGGTCGCCTACCTGCGCGAACAACTGGCGATCGCCAGTGCCGGCGGCGGCCCGAAGTACGTCGAGCGCCATCGTGCGCGCGGCAAGCTGCTCGCGCGCGAACGCATCGAGCTGCTCCTCGATCCCGACTCGCCGTTGCTCGAACTCTCGCCGCTCGCCGGCTGGGGTACCGACTTCGCGCTCGGCGGCAATGTCGTCACCGGAGTTGGCGTCGTCAGTGGCGTCGAGTGCGTCGTCATCGCCAACGACCCGACGATGAAGGGCGGCGCCACCAACCCGATCACCCTGGAGAAAACCGCGCGGGCGATGGCGATCTCGGAGCAGAACCGCCTGCCGCTGATCAATCTCACCGAGGCCGCCGGCGCCGACCTGCCGCACCAGGCGCGCATCTTCGTGCGCGGCGGCGGCATGTTCCGCGAACTGACACGACGCTCGGCCGAGCGCATTCCCACGGTCTGCCTCGTCTTCGGCAGCTCGACCGCAGGCGGCGCCTACGTCCCCGGGATGTCCGACTACGTCGTCATGGTGAAGGGCGGCGCCAAGGTCTTCCTCGCCGGGCCGCCCCTGGTGAAGATGGCGACCAACGAGGACGCCGACGAGGAGTCGCTCGGCGGAGCCGAGATGCACAGCCGCGTCAGCGGCGTCTCGGACTATCTCGCCGAGGACGAACTCGACGCCATCCGCCTCGGTCGTGAGATCATGGCGCACCTGAACTGGCAGAAACTCGGCGCGGCCCGCTGCCGCACCGCGGAGGCGCCGCACTACGACCCGGACGAGCTTCTCGGTATCGGCTCGATCGACGTTCGCAAGCCCTTCGAGGTGCGCGAAGTCATCGCGCGCATCGTCGATGGCTCGCGCTTCGAGGAGTTCAAGCCGACCTACGGCACCACGCTGGTCACCGGCTGGGCACATCTACACGGCTACCCGGTCGGCGTCATCGGCAACAACGGAATCTTGTTCTCGGAGTCCTCCGAGAAGGCAGCTCAGTTCATCCAACTCTGCAACAAGATCGACGTGCCGCTCGTGTTCCTGCAGAACATCACCGGCTTCATGGTCGGCACCCAGTACGAGCAGGGCGGGATCATCAAGGACGGCGCCAAGATGATCAACGCGGTGTCGAACTCGACCGTGCCGATGTTCACCGTCATGATCGGCAGCTCCTACGGCGCCGGCAACTACGGCATGTGCGGCCGCGCCTACGATCCCCGCTTTCTCTTCACCTGGCCGAACCACCGCATCGCCGTGATGGGCCCCGAGCAGCTCTCGGGCGTCTTGTCGATCGTCCGCCGCACCGCCGCCCAGCGCGCCGGACAACCGTACGACGAGGAAGAGGACAAGGCACTGCGTCAACTCGTCGAAGGCCAGATCGAAGGCGAGTCGAACGCGTTCTACGCCACCGGCCAGGTCTGGGACGACGGTGTCATCGACCCGCGCGACACGCGTAGCGCGCTCGGCATCGCGCTGAGCGCGTCGTTCAACAACATCGTCAAAGGCAGCGACACCTTTGGCGTCTTCCGCATGTAGGGCGCAGTCGCCCGAGAAGCCGCCCCGGAGAGACCATGTTCAAGCGCATTCTGATCGCCAACCGTGGCGAAATCGCCGCGCGCATCCAGCGCACCTGCCACGCGATGGGCATCGCCACGGTCGCCATCTACGCCGATCCCGACCGGCACGCGCCCTTCGTCCGCGATGCCGACGAGGCGATCTATATCGGCCCACCGGTCGCGTCGGGCTCGTTTCTCGCAATCGACAAGATCCTCGATGCCGCCGTCGCCTGCGGCGTCGATGCGGTCCATCCCGGCTATGGATTCCTCGCCGAGAATGCCGACTTCGCCATCGCCTGCGCCGCGCGCGGCATCACGTTCATCGGCCCGCACCCGGATGCGATCGAGCGAATGGGCAACAAGACCCAAGCCAAGGACATCGCCCGCGCCGCCGGCGTGCCGGTGATTCCCGGCTTCGGCGCCCTCGGCCTGGGTGTCGACGAGATCGTCGCCCGCGCCGACGAAGTCGGCTTCCCGCTGATGGTCAAGGCCGCGTACGGCGGCGGCGGCAAGGGAATGCGAATCGTCCACGCAGCCGCCGATCTCCGCGCCGCCATCGAGAGCGCCGCACGCGAAGCCAGCGCTTCGTTCGGCCGCGACGAACTCCTCGTCGAGCGCTACGTCGCCAGCCCACGCCACGTCGAAGTGCAGATCTTCGGCGACACCCACGGCAATCTCGTGCACTGCTTCGAGCGCGAATGCTCGATTCAACGCCGTCATCAGAAGGTCGTCGAAGAGGCGCCCTCCCCGACGATCCGCCCGGACACCCGCGAGCGCATGACTGCCGCTGCGGTCGCCATGGGGCGCGCGCTCAGCTACGTCAATGCTGGCACCGTAGAGTTCGTCGTCGGGCCCGACGACGACTTCTACTTCCTCGAGGTGAACACCCGACTGCAAGTCGAGCATCCGGTGACCGAGGCGATTACGGGCCTCGACCTCGTGCGCCTGCAGATCGACGTCGCCGCAGGTGCGCCGTTGCCGTTCACCCAGACCGATCTCGTGATGCAGGGCCACGCGATCGAGGTTCGCGTCTGCGCCGAGGACCCGAGCAACGACTTCCTGCCTGCGATCGGCAAGATCGTGCGCTGGGAGGCGGCACCGCTCGAGGGGGTGCGCTACGACGCCGGCGTCGAATCGGGCACCGAGGTGACGATCCACTACGACCCGCTGCTGGCCAAGGTCATCGGTGCAGGCCGCGACCGCAACGAGGCCGCCAGCCGCCTACGTCGCGGCCTACGGCTTCTGCGCCTCGACGGCATTCGCAGCAACCTCGCGTTTCTCGACGAGCTTCTCGGCGAGCCCGACTTCCTCGCGGCGCGGCTCGACACGGGCTATCTAGATCGCCATCCGGAACTCGCCGCTGCGCGGGTATCGCCCGAAGCGGCGCGCGACCATCTGATCGCGGCGGCCCTGTGGGGGCAGGAAGAGCGCCGTCGCAACGCATCCGTGCTCGCCACCCTGCCCTCCGGCTGGCGCAACAATCCGACGCAAAAGCAGCACACCCTCTTCCGCATCGGCGGCCACGATATCGCCCTCGGCTACCGCGCGCTCGGTGGTAATCGCTTCAGCGTCGATGTGGGCGAGGTGACCGCTATCGACGTCCTCGTTGTGGAGGCCGACGGCAGCGGGATCGCCCTGGAGATCGGCTCCCGACGGCAGCGCTACAGTCTGATCGAGGCCGGCAATCGCTGGTTCGTGCACAGCGCCGAAGGGCGCAGCGAAGTCGAGGAATTGCCGCGCTTCCCCGAGGGCGAAAGCGAAGACACCAGCGGCGGTTGCCTCGCGTCGATGCCCGGTCGCATCCTCAAAGTGCTCGTCGAGGCAGGTGCCACGGTCGCCAGGGGCGACATCCTGGTTGTCATGGAGGCGATGAAGATGGAGCACGAGATCACCGCACCGACGGCAGGACACGTCGCGGATGTACGCGTCGCCGTCGGCGAGCAGGTCGACGCGGGAGCCATCCTCGTCGTCGTCGAGCCCGAGGCAAAAGGGGAGAAGGCTTAGAGATATGGCAACGGCGACGCTTTACGAGAAACGGAACGAATCCGCCTGGATCACGCTCGACCAACCCGAGCGCCGCAATGCACTCAGCGACGCCCTCGTCGGCGAGCTACTCGCGCACCTCGATGGGGCCCTTGGCGACCCCGAGGTGCGCCTGATCGTGTTGACGGGCAACGGTCCGGCATTCTGTGCCGGAGCCGACCTCAAGGCAGGCGGTATGCGCGCCGCCGACGAAGGCGACGAGCAGCCGTTCGTCCGCCTGCTGCGCACGCTTTGGAATTCACCCAAGCCGGTGCTCGCTCGCGTCAACGGCCACGCCTTCGGTGGTGGACTCGGCCTGATGGCCGCATGCGACCTCGTCGTCGCCAGCAGCGCCGCGAAGTTCAGCTTCAGCGAGGTCCGAATCGGCGTCGTGCCGGCGATGATCTCCGTCGTGGTGCTGCCGAAGATCGGCGTCAACGAGGGCATGTGGCTGTTTCTGACCGGGGAGCGCTTCGATGCCGAACGCGCATGCGAGATCGGCCTCGTGCACCGGGTCGCCGCCCCCGAAGAACTCGATGCAGCCGTGCAGCGTGTCGTCGACATGATCCGCCTCGGCGGGCCGCAGGCCGTGAGCGCGGCGAAGCGGCTGGTGCGACGGGTGCCGACGTTGTCGATGGACGAGGGCTTTCGCTACACCGCCGATTTGATCGGTGGCCTGTTCGCCTCGCCCGAGGCACACGAGGGCATGCGCGCCTTCACCGAAAAGCGCCCCCCCGCGTGGGCGAAACCGACGGAATGAGCGAGGTCGACATGGAAGTCCTACGAATTGCCAACTGCAGCGGTTTCTACGGCGACCGTCTGAGTGCCGCGCGCGAGGTCATCGAAGGCGGACCCATCGACGTGCTCACCGGCGACTACCTCGCCGAGCTGACGATGATGATCTTGGCGAAGGATCGGATGAAGAGCCCGGACACCGGATTCGCCAAGACCTTTCTGCGCCAGATGGAGGACGCGCTCGGCCTCTGCTGCGAGCGCGGCATCAAGGTCGTCGTCAATGCCGGCGGGTTGAATCCCGTGGGACTTGCCGAGCGCCTGCGCGAAATTGCGAAGACCCTCGGCGTCGCGCCGAAGATCGCCCACATCGAGGGCGACGACCTGATGCCGGAACTCGCACGCCTGCAGGCGCAAGGGCACGAGTTGCGCCATCTCGACACCGGCGCCGCGCTCGCGGATATGGCACCCCACGTCGTCACCGCCAACGCGTACCTCGGCGCCTGGGGGATCGTCACCGCGCTCGAGCAGGGCGCGGACATCGTCGTCTGCCCAAGGGTCACCGATGCCGCCCTGGTGGTCGGCCCGGCAGCGTGGAAGTTCGGTTGGGCACGCGACGACTGGGACCGACTCGCAGCGGGCGTCGTCGCCGGGCACATCATCGAGTGCGGCACGCAATGCACGGGCGGAAACTACTCGTTCTTCGAAGAGATCCCGGGGCTCGAACGCCCGGGCTTCCCCATTGCCGAGATGCGCGCCGACGGCAGTTTCGTCGTCACCAAACACCCGAACACCGGGGGCCGTGTCTCGGTGGGTACGATCACGGCGCAGCTTCTCTATGAGATCCAGGGTCTGCGCTACTTGAATCCCGACGTCACGACGCGTTTCGACTCGATCCAACTCGCGCAAGACGGCGACGACCGCGTCCTCGTGCACGGCGTCAAAGGCGAACCGCCGCCGGCGACGACCAAGGTCTGCATCAATTACCTCGGCGGGTTCCGCAACTCGATGACCTTCGTCATCGCCGGACTCGACATCGAGAAGAAGGCGCGGCTCGCCGAAGACACGTTGTGGGGCTTGATCGGCGGCCGCGAGCAATTCGCCGCGGCGGACGCGCAGTTGATCCGCTCGGACCGTCCCGATCCGGTCACCAACGACGACGCGTTCGCCTACCTGCGCATCACCGTGAAGGACCCCGACCAGCGCAAGGTGGGGCGTGCGTTCAGCAGCAAGGCGGTGGAGATGGCATTGGCGAGCTATCCGGGATTCTTTCTCACCTCGCCGCCGGGAGACGCCTCACCATTCGGGGTCTACTGGCCGACGCTGGTGCCTTCCGGGGAGATCGACCAGCGGGTCGTGATCGATGGGGCGGCGTATGCGGTGGCGCTGCCGCGGTTCGCGGGGAGTGAAGCGCCGGCGACGGTGGAACCCGTCACCGTAGCGGCTGCGCCCACGGGCGCGGTGCGGCGGGTGCCGCTCGGGATGGTTTGTGGTGCGCGCTCGGGAGACAAGGGCGGCAATGCGAACGTCGGCTTCTGGGTGCGCACGCCCGAGGCCTATGCGTGGATGGAGCAGGCACTGACGATCGAGAAGATGCAGACGCTGCTGCCCGAAGCTGCCGGTCTGGAGATCGAGCGCTACGCCTTGCCGAACCTGCTCAGTGTGAACTTCATCGTGAAGGGCTTGCTGGGTGAAGGGGTTGCGTCGTCGACGCGCGGTGATCCGCAGGCGAAGAGTTTCGGCGAGTTTCTCCGGGCGAAGGTCGTGGAGATTCCGGAAGCGTTGTTGTGAGATCGCTGCGAGCCGGATTGATCGCGGCGGCTATCTTGCTGCCGGCTTGCGCAACCGGGCCGCGCATGTGGCAGGGCGGCGCATCGGTACCGCTCGTCGAGATCGTCAATGCGCACCCCCTGAAGGATGGCGAGAACATCCGTTCCGTCTTGTTATCGAAGAGCGAATCCAGCAGCCGTCACCTCGTGCAGATTCGCGGCCGTGAGTCACCGCACATTCACGCGCAGCACGATTTCGTCGTCATCCTGGTGCGCGGCCAGGGAGTGCTCCATGTCGGCGGCGGGCGCCAAACCATGTTGGAGGGATCGATCGCGGTGATCGACCGCGGCACGCCGCACTGGTTCGAGAATACGGGCCGTGCCCCGGCCGCGGCGTTCGTCGTGTTCTCGCCGCCGTACGACGGGACGGATAACGTGCCGAGGTAGAATGGAAAGCTGGCGGGAATCTGCAACTCGAAGCGTGTAAGCTTCGCGGGGCCTCTGGGGACGTAGCGACAATTCGGACATTTCGTCCGGACCCGCCCGATGCGCCAAGCATGGCGCGGAAATTGTCACAATTGTCTCTACGTCCCCAAGTCTTTCAGATAGGGCGAGTTCTGAATTGATTCGATTGGTTGGCGTGGTCGAACCAAGATCCAAACCAAAGATCCAAACCAAGCCCCGGGGGTTGGCCCAAACGGGTGTCAACCGTGGATTGCAGGCCGTGTGGTTCCAAGGAAGGTGCCAAGGAGGAGGGGAGCTGGATGGCGAGACGGGATGAACAGGATTTACAGGATGGAGAGGGCGTGAACTCGTCGATGAGGCCTACAAAAAGCCATCCTGTAATTCTTGTTCATCCTGTCTCAACACTTATTACGCGCGGCGGCTGACCCGCGCGCAGGGCTGGATCCGTACCTCCTCCCCGTCGTTCTCGCGCACGCGGGAACCCAACCCCGCCGCCTCCGGCACCGACCCACGCAGCCACTACCAACCGATGCGCCACCTCCGCCGCGTGAACTCTACTCGGCGGTCGAAGGGGCAAGCAGCTTCGGCGCAGGGCCCGCAAGCGTTTCACTTGTCCGGTCTATGTCGCTGGACTCCGCGCCCGCATCTGCTGCCCGGTGTGCCTGCTCGTCATCACCACCGACGACGCCGTCGCACGTTGGGCGGCACGGGCGATCGACCTCGGCGGCGGTAATCGCTTCACGCCGCTCGTCCTCGGACCGTCCGGGACCCCCGTGGTCGAGAATCGGGCGCAGGCGCGCGCCGATCCCGCGTTGGCGGTGCTGTCGGCGATGGCGCACGGTCGTGATCACGTAACAGGCCCTCGAAAATCCATGCGCAGCCGAAATTCCGTCATTCGCGCGGCCGCGGGAATCCACGATTGCTGCGGGATTCTGGGCCCCCGCGTCCGCGAGGGCGACGGACGTTTGAGCGGCTCGTAGCCTGCAATTCCCACGAGGTCCACGTCGCCCTGGCTCGCTTTCTCCCGTGCGCCGCGCTTGCTAGAACCCCGAGTCATGGCAATCCGCATCACCAAGGTCTACACCCGCGCCGGCGACGGCGGCCATACCGCGCTCGTCGGCGGCAGGCGCGTCCCGAAGGACAACCTCCGCCTCGACGCGTACGGCACCCTCGACGAACTCAATTCCATCGTCGGCCTCGCGCGCGTGTTCAACGCGGATTGCGCGCCGAGCCCAGCGCGCGACCGGCTCGACTACATCTTCCGCATCCTCCAAAACGAACTCTTCGACGTCGGCAGCGAACTCGCCACCCCGGCCGATGCGCACTACGAGGGGATGTTCCGCGTCGGCGACGCAGAGGTCGAGGCGCTCGAGAAGGTCCTGGACGAATGCCAGGAAGACCTCGAGCCCCTGAGCTCCTTCATCCTTCCGGGCGGCGGCAAGGTGAGCGGCTTTCTGCACCAGGCGCGCACCGTCTGCCGCCGCGCCGAGCGGATCATCTTCCAACTCGGCCAACAGGAGGACATCGGCCCCGGTCCCCTGCGCTACCTCAACCGCCTGAGCGATCTGTTCTTCGTCCTGTCGCGCTGGGCCGGCAAACAGGCGGGCGAATCCGAATACCTGTGGGAACGCGGCCTGCGCGCCCACGAGCGCAAGGGCGTCTAGGAGAGAACTCATGGCATCGCAGATCTATCTGAAACAGCTCCTTCTCGGCCCGATGGCCAACTTCGTCTACATCATCGCCGACCCCGAGACGCGCGAAGCCGCCGTCGTCGATGCGGCGTGGGATATCGACGAGATTCTGCGCGTCGTCGAGGCCGATGGCCTGAAACTCAAGGCCAACCTCGTCACCCACTTCCACCCCGACCACCTCGGCGGCCAGTTCATGGGACAGAGCATCCCTGGCGCGGCCGAATTGCTCGCGCGCAACGTCGACGTGAAAACCTGGATTCACAAGGCCGAAGCCGACTACGTCGCACGCATCGCCGGATTGTCGCGCTCCGACCTCACCCTCACCGACGGTACCGAGGAACTCGCCCTCGGCAACCTGCGGGTGCGCTTCCTGCATACGCCCGGGCACACGCCCGGGTCGCAGTGCTTCCTGGTCGACGGCCGCCTGATCTCCGGCGACACGCTCTTCATCGGAGCCTGCGGCCGCGTCGACCTCCCCGGCAGCGACCCGCGCCAGATGTACGACAGCCTGGTCAACAAGCTGAAGCGACTCCCCGACGAAACGGTCCTCTACCCGGGCCACAACTACGCCGACCGGCCGACCTCGACGATCGGCGAGGAAAAGAGCCACAACGTCTACATGCGCTTCGAACGCATGGAGCAGTTCCTCGGAGCGATGGGGTATTGATGGCGGAAGGGCCAAGTTGCAAAGGCCAAGGGCCAAGTGGGAATGACTGAATCGTCGCTCTTGGCCCTTTCTCTCATATGACCCTCTTCGTCTACGGCACACTTGCCGATCCCGGCGTGTTGCAACGCGTCGCCGGTCAGTCGTTCGTTGCCGAAGCGGCGGTGCTCGATGGCTACCGGCGGGTCGAAATTGCCGGTTGCTATCCATTCATCGAGCCGCACGCGGGCGCGCAAGTCGCAGGCGTCGTGCTCACCGACGTCGACCAAGAGACGCTCGGTCGCCTCGACGACTATGAGGACGAAGGCGTGCTCTACCACCGCCGCCCGGTCACCGTGCGCGTTGGCGACGCGTCGCGCGCCTGCGAGGCTTATATCGGCGACCGCGTCCAAGTCCTCGCTGTCGAACGCGACTGACCCACATAACAGCGTTGCCGTGCGCGCTCCGTTGATCGCGCTGGTCTGCGCGACGACCTACGAAGCGCGGTCGCCGAGCATCGCCTCGACGTAGCGGGCGATGATGTCCGTCTCGATATTGACGCTGTCGCCTGGTTGCTTGCCCAGCAGCGTCGTATGGGCCTGGGTGTACTGCACCAGCGAGACCGCGAAGGTGTCGGCGGTCTTGTCGATGATCGTCAGGCTGGCGCCGTCGATCGCCACCGGGCCCTTGACGACCATGTAGCGCAGCAGCTCGGCGGGCGTCTTGAAGCGCGCGATGATGGCGTCGGTCTCGGGCGTGAAGGAATCGACCGTCGCGCGGCCCTCGACGACGCCGCGGACGATGTGTCCGCTCAGCCGATCGGTCGGCCGCACCGAGCGCTCGAGGTTGACGTGATCGCCAGCCTTCAACTCGCCGAGGTTGGAGCGCCGGTAGGTCTCCGGCATCACGTGTGCTGCGAAGCTCGCGTCGTCGAGTTCGTTGACGGTGAGATCGACGCCGTTGATGGCGATCGAGTCGCCGAGTTTGGCGTCGCCCAGGACGATCCTCGCGCCGATGCGCAACACGCCCTCATCGGCAGATAGGACTTCGCCCGCTTCTTCAATGATTCCGGTAAACATCGCTCCCCTGCTCGCGCCCCATGGGCACAACCGTCGCACGCATCGTTGCGCTCGCGGACCTACAACTCCTCGATCACCTGCGTCTCGATCCAGCCGCGGCGGCCATCGCAGCGCGCGACCTGCGCCCAGCCTTCGCGGGTATCGTTGATTCGCAGTCGCGCTCCTTGCGGCGCGACATAATGACTCGTGCCGTCGGCGGCGGGCTCGAAGCGCACCGACGACTTTCCTTCGGCTATGACCACGGCAAAGCGCGGCAACTCGACCGATACCGCGCGATAGGCCATCGAGCTGGCGCTCACGGCCAACAGCAGCAGGCATGCGAGCGCCGAGTACAAGAGCGCGCGCCCCGGCCGCGGCAAGAGCCGGCGCACCGCAATGCCGACGAGGAAAAGCGTCAACAGCGCGCTCGACAATAGGCCTAGCGTCCATGTCGACATGCGCGTCGACAATGGAAACACCAATGTCGCCCACGTGGGCACGATGCATGGTTCCGCGCCGGTGAGCGAGCGCGCATAGGTGAGATTGGCCTCGACGTCGGGGTCTGCCGGAATCCAGGAATCGGCCCGCTCGTAATTCAGAATGGCGCGGCCGACGTCGCCAGCCTTGAAGTAGGCATTGCCGAGGTTGAAGCGCAGATTGCCGCCGTCATAGCCGGCGCTCACTACGTCCTCGTAGCCGCGGATCGCTTCGCCGTACTTGCCCTCGGCATACTGCGCATTGGCGCGGAAGAACGACGTCTGCGGGCTGTCGCTGCCATCTGCCAAGCAGGGCATGGCGAATGCCAGCACGAGGGCGAAGCGGGCAAGCGCGAGAGGGGTCATGGCGCTGGAGTCCAGGGGAAATTGGCGCAAGGCGAAAAGCTGAAGGGGATTGAGATCCCCATGCAGCCTTGCACCTTGCGCCATCCAATCTCGAAGCCGCGATCCTTACGGGCACCCGACTTGGAACGAATTCGCGGCCTGCATGACCTCGGCGATGCTCACCGTGCCGTTGGCATTGGTGTCGGCCGCGGCGCAGACACTGACCGCGTTTTTGCCGAGGAAGACGTTCGCGGCAGTCTGCACTTCGGCGATGCTGACATCACGGTCACCATTGCAGTCGCCGGAACATGGCCCAGGCGTTGGCGTCGGGGTCGGAGTGGGCACAGGTGTCGCCGTATCGGTAGCGGTCGGCACGGGCGTCGCGGTGTCGGTCGCCGTCGGCACCGGCGTCGGCGTGGCGGTCGGCGGTACGGCCTCGGTCGGCGTTGGCGTCGGCGCTGGCGGCTCGGAGACGTCAACGGGCTCCGCTGCGAAGCTCAGGTAGAACCACCAGCCCGGTTCGCCGTCGGGACCTTGATCGCGATCATCCTGACGTGTACCCGTAGCCGCTCCACCGGCGGGAGCGCAGCTGATGCGGCAGAGCGTCGCGGGACAATTGTCCGCCGTCAGGCAGCTCAAGTCGGCGTTCGCTCCGCCGTCACAGCGACCAGCGACACATTGGGGCTGCGGATCGCTGGGATTCGCCGGACAGTCGACGATACTCGCACACGCGTCCCCGTGATTCATGCCGCCGTCACATTTATCCGGGCCAGGTAGGAGCTGTGCAAGGGTACGGCTCGCCTGCAGGAGGCCGCCGCTCAGTTCAGCGAGGTCGAGTTTGATCGCGTCGGCGGCGCTCTCTGGGACGAAGCCGCGGGCGAGTCCTTTGATCAAGCCAAGGGCCGGGTCGCCCTCATACTGCGCGCCGAGTTCCAATCCCTTCAGCGGGATGGTGATAACGAAGTCGCTGCCGAGCTCGAGGGTCAGGTCAATCTGTCCCGAGACCCCGCAAGGACCGTCGGTGGCGACGACCGGCGGATTGTAGTTGCCGTTGTTGTTGGGCCCCGTGGTTCCCGCCAGTGCGCCGATACACTCCACCCCGGCGCCGGCACTGCTATACGTCGTGATGGATCCGTTGGAAAAGTCGCCATCGCACTCGACCGCGCCATTCTCGCGGGTACACGAGTCGACGAGGCCGACCGTGAACGTACACGGATTGCCTCCTGACATGCACTCCTGCAGCGCTCCGTCCGGGCCCGCGGTCTGGTCGAGCGGGTCGAACACCGCGACGAGATTGAACCCGTTCGTACAGGGCGCTGCCGGGCCCTCTGCGACGGGCTCACACTCGTCGATGAAATCGCGCACGAGGTTGTTGACACTGATCCCGAGGAGTGGCGTGTTCGTGATGTTCGAGCAGGATCCAAACCCCAAGGCATCGATCATGATGTTGGGGTCGACTACCTTGAGCAGGTTCACACGAAATCCCTGGCGAACCTGGGCGCTGGCGACGGATGCGCCGCCCACGCTGCCGACGAGCAGCGCAGCCAACACGAGTCGGGTCGAAAATCGCATCATTCAGGTTCCTCCAGAGGCTTGGTATGGGTAGTTGTTCCTTGGCACGCTCGCCCGCGATCGTCAATCGTGAACTCGCCTGAACTCGCCTGAAAACGCCGCTGCATGCGGTGCCCCAAAAACCGAGAGCCCCGAGGGAATACCCCCGGGGCTCTCGTCAAATCGAGAACGAGCGATCGCGGCGCGGCGCCGCAATGCGCTCCGGCAGCGAATTACTCGATACCGGTGATGATCGCCGCGGTCGCCGTGAACTCCAGGCTGAGCGAGATCGACTCCTGGGGCTCGCACGAAGTGCCGGGATCCGAGTCCGGGCAATCCGCGACAACGACGCAAACCTCGCCGCCGTTGGTGCCGCCCTGGCAGTTGCCTTCGGGGCCGAGATCGAGGTCGGGCGGCAAGCCGAATTGAATGAAGTCGGCGAGTCCATCCGACGTGAACGGGATGGTCTCACCCACCTGGCAATCACCCCCGCCAGTACAGTCGCCGTCGCTCGTGCACTCGGTACCGTCGTTGGTACCGTTGAAGCACGAACTCGGCAGGGATCGGATCGCAGCAACGAGATCAGCATGGAAGACGGCGCCACCGAGCACCCCGTTGATCGCGGAGATGTCAGAGCCGTCATGCGTGATCGTCGCGTCCACCCGAACGTCCTCCGCAGTGACCTGGAAACTCTGGTCACCGAACGGCAGGTTGAGGGTGAAGTTGTTGCCTGGGCCGCCACCGATCGCGGTGGCACTCGGAGCGCTCTCGGCACCGGCAACCGTTACGTCGATCGAGATGAGCGCCTCCTCGGAGCAACTCGTGCGCAAGCCATCGGTGATGCTGCTCGCGTCGATGGTGTAGTTGCAGGGGTCGGCGGGGTTGCCCGGATCGACCGGTGGGTTATTGGGGTCGCCGACGGTGCAGCCCGGGACGGCATCGAGATCGCCGAGGAAGCCGCTGATGGTCACCTCGCCGTTGGCGAGTTCGCTCGCCTGGAACAAGAGATTGATGCCGCCGGTGGCGATTTCAGCGGCAAGCAACGGATTCAGCAAGCCGTTGAGCGGCGGGGTACCGAGCCGGTTGTCGATGCCGAGGCCCGGGTTGCAGCCGCCGGGCGAGCAGGTCGACAAGCCGTCGACGTTGACGCCGACGTTGACCGGTGCGAAGGCGAGCGAGGTCACATGAGCCGACAGGTTGGTGATCTCGAGGGGCTCATAACCACGGCACGCCGGGTTGCAGAAGATGTCTTCCTTCGCCGCGTCGAGGCGGTGATCGAAGAGCTGATCGCTGATATACCCGCCGAGGACGTTCGAATTATTCTTGTCAAAGCCTGGCTCGGCTCGGCAGGCGAGGCCGCCCGGACAATCTTCGTCACTCTTGCAAGGATTGTTGTCGTTTACACCGCCGTCGCACGCAGCCTTCGCAGCCTTGGCGGCGTAGCACAGGAGGCCCGCCTGTTGCTCGCTACGCGCCTCGAGCGCGTTGTCTGCAAGCTTCTTGTCCGCTGCCTGGCAGAACATCTTGAGCTTGCCGAGGTTGAATGCCTTTTCCGAATCGCTCGGGTCGAAAAGATCGGTGAGACCGTTGTCGACGCTTGCGACGATCCCGTCCGGATGCGTGTCCTTGGGGAACTTCGGATTCGCCGTGCAGGTGCCGCCACCGGTGCAGGTCGAGTTGTCCTTGCAGCTTTCGCCAGCGGCGGTGCCATTGACGCAAGACGACTTGGCAGGTTTCACGCTGTAGCACTTGTAGTGCTCTTCACCGAGCGGCGGATCTTGATGCGGGTCACCCGCGGCGAACGTCGCCGGCACCAGCGCCATGACCTCTTTGCCGAAGTCGACGCGCAGGTCCGTGAACTGGTCGACGACGCGCACGCCGGTGTTCTGCAGGTTCTTCTTGTCGAACTTGCTGATCGCATCGCAAACGCCCGCGGCGGCAGCCGTGCACGGCTCGTCATTGCCCGGCTTACAGGGGACACCAGCGTTCAGGCTGCACTGCCCCTTCTGCGGGCTGATCTGGTACATGAGGTAGGCGGTATCCGGGTCGGTGAGCCCCTCGCCGTTCTTATCCGAAGGCACACAAATGTCCTTGACCTTCTTCACCTGGACGGTGGTATCCACTCCGGGAAAAGAAGCAGGCACGAGTCCCTGAACGTTATTGAGGTCCAGGATGTCGTTGAACCCGGCATAGACCTTCTTCGTGAGGTCGGTCTTGCCGAATGCGTCCGGACCCTTGGTCTGCTTGATCTTGTAGCACATGAAATGGTCGCGTTGCGCGAAGGCCGGCGTGGCCATCAACGCGCACACAAGACCCACCGCTACGGTGCGTAGCACTCTCATATCGCCTCCTTGAGCTTTCCCCGAGCAATCCGGGTCTCCTGCAGTATGAGGCGATCAATACGAGATCCCCGCAGGGTTCGTCAACAACCAATTTCGATTGGCGCGTGATAATTCGGTCTGGATCGACCCCCGAGCCGCCGCGCCGCTGCGATCGAATCCTTGGATTCAGCATCGAGCAGCGACGCGGCGCGGGCGAACTCCGGTGGGGTTACGGCGAAGCAGGCAGGCGATCAGGCTCTTCTAGCAGCCTGTTGAAAAACTGCCTGGCGCTTCGAGACGCCCCTCCGGGGCTCCTCAGCGCGAACGGAATCGCTCTGTTTTCCGTTCGGCCTGAGGAGGCGCGTAGCGCCGTCTCGAAGGCCAGGGGACTTTTTCAACGGACTTCTAGGGCACGCCGGTGATGATCGCCTCGGTCGCCTCGAACTGCAGGCTGAGCGAGATCGACTCCTCGGGCTCGCACGAAGTGCCGGGATCCGAGTCGGGACAATCCGCAACAACGACGCACACCTCGCCGCTGTTGGCGCCGCCCTGGCAGTTGCCTTCGGGGCCGAGGTCGAGGTCGGGCGGCAAGCCGAATTGAATGAAGTCGGCGAGTCCATCCGACGTGAACGGGATGGTCTCACCCACCTGGCAGGCACCCCCGCCAGTACAGTCGCCGCTCGTCGTGCACGCCGTGCCGTCGTTGGTACCGTTGAAGCACGAACTCGGCAGCGATCGAATCGCAGCAACGAGATCGGCATGGAAGACGGCGCCACCGAGCACTCCGTTGATCTCCGCGATATCAGACCCGTCGTGGGTAATGGTCGCATTGACGAGGACGTTTTCAGCGGTGACTACGAAGCTCTGGTCTCCGAACGGGAGATCCAGGGTGAAGTTGTTGCCGGCGCCGCCACCGATCGCGGTGGCACTCGGAGCGCTCTCGGCACCGGCAACCGTTACGTCGATCGAAATCAGTGCTTCCTGGTTACAACTCGTTGCCGTTGCAGCCGTGATTCCGCCGGTCACGACGTAATTGCAGGGGTCGCCAGGATTGCCTGGATCGACGGGAGGATTCTCCTCGTCGCCCGCGCTACATCCGGGCGAGGCGTCGAGTTCGCCAAGGAATCCGCTGATCGTAACCTCGCCGTTGGCCAATTCGCTCGCCTGGAAGAGGAGATTGATGCTGCCCAGGTCGATCTGCTCGGCGAGGAGCGGGTTCAAGAGCCCGTTCAGAGGCGGACTGCCGAGCCGGTTGTCGATTCCGAGCGCCGGGTTGCAGCCGCCCGGCGAACACGTCGGCAACCCGTCGACATTGACGCCGACATTGGTCGGGGCAAAGCCAATCGACGTCACGTGCGCGACCAACTCCGTAAACTCGAAGTTCTCCTCATACCCGCGGCAGGCCGGAATACAGAACAGATCTTCCTTGGCGACGTCGAGGCGATGCTGGAAATACTCGTCCTCGGCGTAGCGGGCGAGCGTGCTCGGGTCCTTTTTGTCGAACTTCGGATCCGCCTTTTTCTGGCAGAAGGCGGTGACCTTCTTCTCGCCGCCGCATTGCTCTTCCGCCTTGCACGAGCCGAGCGCGTTGGCCGGCGAATCGGCGGCGCACTTGCCCCCGGCGAGTTTGGCCTGGTAGCAGAGCAACCCAGCCTGGGGCTCGACGACGGCCGCGCTCGCCACGCCGACGCGCTTCGTTTCCGCCGCCTGGCAGAACATCTTGAGCTTTTTCAAGTCGAACGTCTTGGGCGGATCGAGCGGATCCTGCCCCGCCTGGAAGCTGTCCTCGATACTGGCCGAAAGTCCGTTCGGATGCGTTTCCTTCGGGAACTTCGGCTGCTTCTGGCAGTGCTCGGTGACTTTCTTTGCGCCACCGCAGTCCTCCTCGCCTTTACAAAAGCCCAGAGGGTTTACCGGCGCGTCGGACGCGCAAGCCTTCTTGGTGGGCTTGACGGCGTAGCACTTGTAGCGCTCCTCGCCTGCCGGCACTCCCTGGAAAGAGCCGTCGTCGAGCGACGACGGCGCCAATAGCATCGCCTCCTTGGCAAAATCGACGCGCAGATCGGTGAATTGATCCTTGACCCGGACGGCTAGGTTGGTCGGGTCTTTCTTGTCGAACTTGGGAATCGCGAGTTCCTTGAAGACCTCGCACAGCGAACCCGCACCGGCGTCGATGCAGTCCGTGTCCTTCTTGCAGGGCACTGCCGGATCGCCGTCGCACGCGCCCTTCTGCTGTTTGATCTGGTACATGACCCAATGCGTTTCGGGGTCGTTGATGCCCTCGGCATTCTTGTCCGCAGGAACGCACACGTCCTTCACCTTCTTGACTTGGTAAGTGAAGTCGACCCCGGGGACGTCAGCAGGGAGGAGACCCTGCTGATTGTTCACATCGATGATATCGCCGATGCGCGCATAGGTCTTCTTCGTCGCATCGGTCTTGCCGAAGGCTTCGAAGCCTTTGCTCTGCTTGACCTTGTAACAAAGAACGTGGTCGCGCGGGGCTTGCGCCGCCGCCGTCCCCACCAGTGCCAATGCGCTGACGGCGATGATCGTAGTGTAGAGAATCCGCATGTTCTGCTCCTTTTTGTCGCTTTGCCGGGCGAGCTTCGCCGGACACATACGAGTCTAGGAGCAGGCGTTGGGGGTCTCAATGCGGAGAGATTACAAACGGGCTGAAAAGACGACAATCGGGCCGTAAAAGTTACACGAAGCGCCCGCGACGGAGCGGCTGGAGAGGGCCAAGGAGCAAGGGCCAAGGGGCGCGAGCGAACCTCAGGTCCGTCCCCCTTGGCCCTTTCACCTTGCACCTTGGCCCATTCTCAGGGCTCAATACCCGAAATCGCCGCATCGATCGCGGTGAACTGGAGGATCAACGAAGACGCTTCGTTCTGCGCGCACTCTGCCCCGGACGGCGCTTCTTCATCCGGGCAATCATCCAACGTCACGCAAGGTTCGCCGTTGTTGGTGGCGCCTTCGCAGCTCAACTCGCCGTCGAGATCGACGTCACGGGCGAATGAGTCGATAAACCCCGCGACCTCGACCGGCGTGAACCCGCCGATGTAGGTCTCGACGCAGGCATCCGATGGGTTGCCGCCGCGTAGATCGGGGCAGGTGCTATCGTCGCCGCATTGTGCGCCGGCATTCGCACCCCCAGCGCAGGTACCTAGCAGGGGATTGCAGAACCCGCTGTCGCACATCGCGTCCGAGAACATGCAGGGCTCATTGTTGTTGCCACCGCCCTGGCAGAGGCCCTGCGGCAGCTCGTTCGCGGTCTGCTTGAAATCGCGGTGGAGTACGGCTCCGGTGAGCGTCGCGTTCGACAAGTTCGTGAACACCCCGCCCGCATGCGTCAGGTCTCCGTTGAGATGCACATTGCGCGCCGACAGGTTGAGGGTCACGGTGTTGGTGAACGGGAAGCTGAGGCTGAAGCTGGTGTCCGCGTCGCCGCCCGCAACGGTAGCGCTCGGCTCGGTGTCGGTCCCGCCGACGTTCACCGGAATGACGATCAGGCCGGCATTGTTGCAGGAGGTACGCGTCTTGAAGCGACTCGGGTCGACTGATTCCGGGTCGATCAGATAGTCGCAATTCTGATTGCCGTCGTTGATGTTGCAGCCAGCGTTGGCCGGGTCCAGGCTGCCGGTGTAGCTGTGAATCTCCATCTGCCCGTCGCCGAAGCGGTCGGCTTCGAGCAAGAGGTTGATCGAACCCGAAGAGATCGCGCCAGGAAGCAGCGAATTGACGATGTTCGCGATCGGCACGAACGCGTGGCCGCTGTTCCGTATCTGGACGCTATTGAGTCGCAGCACGTGCGGCGAGAACGACGCCGCAACCGGCGGCTCTTTGCACGCCGGCACGCAGAGCACCTCTTCTTTGCGCAGGTCGAGACGATGTTGAAAAATCGCGTCCTCGACGTGGAAGCCGAGCGCCTTCGGGTCGCGGTTGTCGAACTTCGGTTCGGCCCGGCAGACACCATCAACAGGCACCGGAGCGGTTCCGACGCAATCGTCGTCGTTGCGACAAGCCTGGTTGTCTTGGTCGCCACCGTCGCAGGCGAACTTGGGTGCTTTGACCGTGTAGCACAGCAACCCCGCTTGCGCTTCGATGCGCTCATCGACCGGCTCACCGACCATCTTCTTGTCGGCTGCCTGGCAGAACATCTTCAGCTTGCGCAGCGCGAAGGGGCGGTCCGGGTCGGGCACATCGAAGGCCGTCGTGATCGGATTGACGAGATCGGCTTCGAGGCCGTCGGGGTGTGTATCCTTGGGGAATTTGGGAAGAGCGACGCAAGTACCATCCGGGCAATCGTTGTCATTGCGGCAACTATTGCCGGCGTTGTCGCCGTCTTCACACAACTTCTTCGTCGGCTTGATGGCGTAGCACTTGTACTGCTCGGCGGGGTTGGGCAGGCCGAGGAAGCCGTCGCCGTCCATCGTCGCGGGTACCATCAGGCTCGACTCGCGACTCATGTCTACGCGGATGTCGTTGAACTGGTCGACGATGCGCACGCCTTGATTGCGCGCGAGCTTGCGGGTGAACTTGCCGTGCAGGTTGCACGCCCCGCCGACGGCGCTGCAATCGCGCTCCTTCTTGCAGGCGATCGCCGGATCGTTGGCGCAGCCGCCCTTACCGGCCTTGATGTCGTACACGACCCAATGCGAATCCGGGTCGATCAGGCCGAGGCCATCCATGTCCGAAGGGATGCAGACTTCCTTGACCTTCTTCAGGTTGAACGTCGAGCGCTCGCCGGGAACCTCGTTCGGGTCGAGCAGCAGCGCGTTGTTCGGGTCGAGGGCGTCTTCGACGCGCGCCGTGAACCCGCGCGGCAACTTGGGCTCGAAGAGCGTGGTTTTGATTTTGTAGCAGAGGACGTGGTCCCGCTGCGCCGAGGCGGGCGCAGCCAGAAGGATCGAAGCGACAGCCAGAGCGGCAGCCCATTGGACAATTCTCATACAAACCCCTTGGAGTCCTGGCTCCAGTTTTTCGTAGTTGCGAAGCTCGAGTACGGCGACACGATGATGGTGCTAGAGGTTATGAGCCCGACGGGCGCATCGTCAAGCGAGAAAGTAGCATCGGCGTAAAGTCTTTCGCCGGATCGACGCTCGTCGCAAAGGTCGTGGCTCAGTTTGATTCGGCCTACCGCGCCGCGGGGTCCACCGCGGGCGTTGCCCGCAGCTATCGTCCTGCCGCCCCTCGTAGGGGGCTGAAGGCCTCCGTTCCTCATGCTTTTCAGCCCCAACGGGGCTGCAGCATGCAAGCCTGGGGCAACGCCCCAGGTGGCGTCGAAACCAAACTGAGACACGACCGTCGCAACGCTCGGACTTGCCGTGTGCGCCTTCTCTTGGTAAGAGCACGCCACCGTCTTTCGGGGCGTACTCCGGGTTCGGGCAGGTAGCTCAGTCGGTAGAGCAAAGGACTGAAAATCCTTGTGTCGAGTGTTCGATTCACTCCCTGCCCACCCTTTCCCGCTTCTTGGGCTGTGGGTTCGGGGTTCGGGGTACCGGGTTTGGGGTTCGCTTTTTGCGGTGCGAAATCGCCGGAGCCTCGCCGCGGGCTTGCTCACGCCGATCGGATCGGGCAAATAGACGGCACGAATCGGTCGGCCGCTTGCACGTAGCTCGCTGCCGACCACGAACCACCACGGGGCCGTAGCTCAGTTGGGAGAGCGCTAGAATCGCACTCTAGAGGTCGGGAGTTCGACCCTCCTCGGCTCCACTCGTTTCTTTGGAAGACGGACGGGCAATCGCCCGTCCGTTTTTTTCGTTGGCGCCGGGCGCGGCATTGGCGAGACCGGTCAGCCTGCCCGCGCCGTGCGAACCTCGACGGCGCCTTTCTGGTCGTCTAAGATCCGCCGCCGTGGAGGAGGGGAAGTGGTGAGGACAGCCTCAGGGGACATTCAGAACATCGACCTCGGCGCCGCCGCCGAGGAGCGCTACCTCGCCTACGCGCTGAGCGTCATCACCTCGCGCGCGCTGCCCGACGTGCGTGACGGGCTCAAACCGGTGCAGCGCCGCATCCTCTACGCGATGTACCAGAACCTGCGGCTGACCGGCGGCACCAAGCCGCGCAAGTCCGCCGCCGTCGTCGGCGAAGTTCTCGGCAAATACCACCCGCACGGCGATGTCGCCGCCTACGAGGCGATGGTCCGCATGGCGCAGCCCTTCGCGCTGCGCTACCCGCTGGTCCACGGCGAAGGCAACTTCGGCTCCCTCGACGGCGACAGTCCCGCCGCCATGCGCTACACCGAGGCGCGCCTGCAGCCGATCGCCGAGGAGCTGCTGCGCGACATCCGCAGCGGCACCGTCGCTTTCGGCGACAACTACGACGCGACGATCCAGGAACCACTCGTCCTGCCCGCTGCCATCCCGCAGCTGTTGATCAACGGCAGCACCGGTATCGCGGTCGGCATGGCGACGAACCTGCCGCCGCACAACCTCGAGGAAGTGATCAAGGCGCTGGTCGCGATGATCCGCAACCCGGACATCCGCATCAGCGAATTGTGCAAGCACATCAAAGGCCCCGACTTCCCGACCGGCGGCGAGATTCTCAACACCGCTGCCGAACTGCGCGCAATCTACGAGACCGGCCACGGCCCCGTGCGCCTGCGCAGCGAGTACATCGTCGATCCCGACAAGCGGCGCACGCGCATCATCGTCACCTCGGTGCCGTACCAGGCGGACAAATCGAAGCTCGTCGAGGAAATCGCCGAGTGCATCATCTCGCGCAAGCTGCCGCAGGCGATCGATGTGCGCGACGAGTCGACCGACATCGTCCGGGTCGTCATCGAAATCAAGCAGGGCAGCTCCCCGGAAGCGGTGATGGCGTACCTGTTCAAACACACCGGCCTGCAGGTCAATTTCAACGTCAACATGACCGCGCTGGTGCCCACCGAGACACCTGGCATCGGCCAGCCGGCGCGACTCAACTTGCGCGAACTCTGCCGCCACTTCCTCGACTTCCGCCTCGAGATCGTCACCCGCCGCCTCGAACACGAGTTGCGCGAATTGCGCGATCGGCTCCACATTCTCGCGGGCTTTTTCAAACTGTTCAACGACATCGACCGCGCCATCGCGATCATTCGCGGCTCCGCGTCGCGCCAGGCGGCAGCCGAGTCGCTGATGAGCGAGTTCGACCTCGACGAGGTGCAAACGAGCGCAGTTCTCGAGACCCGCCTGTACCAGTTGGCCCAACTCGAAATTCAGAAGATCCGCGACGAGCAGCGCGCGAAGAAGAAGCGCGCCGACGAGATCGAAGCCCTGCTCGGCGACGAAGGCAAGCGCTGGGGGATGGTCCGCGAGGAGCTCGAGGAGGTCGGCCGCAAGTACGGCGACGAACGCCGCACCCAGCTCAGCGCCGGCGCCGAACTCGTCTATGACGCCGAAGCCTACGTCGTGCACGAAAGCACCGTGGTCGTCGTCACCCGCGACGGCTGGCTCAAGCGCCTCGGCGAGGTCAAGGACCCGTCTGCGACACGGGTGCGCGAGGGCGACGCCGCGCAATGGATCCTCCGCGGCAGCACTCGCGACAGCGTCGTGTTCTTCTCGAACCAGGGGGTGTCCTACGTCATCAAAGCCACCGCGATCCCGGCGACGACCGGCTACGGCGAGCCGATCCAGTCGCAGCTCAATTTCAAAGACGGCGAGCGGGTGATCGCCGCGTATCTGCTCGACGCGGAAGCCCCTCCCCCCGAGCGTTGGCTGCTGGCGACGCGGCAGGGCATGGGGTTCTTCTGCAAGCCAGACCTGAGCGAAACCACCAAGAGCGGCCGCCGGGTCGCCAAGGTGAAGGAAGGCGACCAGGTGGTGACGTTCGCTCCGGCGCTCGGCGACACCGTCACCGCCGCGACCGTCGACGGCAAGGTATTGAGCTTCGCAGGCGACGAACTCAGCGAACTCTCCGGCGTCGGCCGCGGCGTGATTCTGATGCGCGTCGACAGCAAGGACGAACTGATCGGCGCCGTCTGCCACGAGGCGGAGAAGACGCCGATCGCGATCGACGACGAGGGCACCGAACGGCGCTTCCACTCCCCGGAGCCAGGGCACCGCGCACAGAGCGGGCGCAAGGTGCTGAAGCGCTTCAAGCCGGTCGAACTGGTGGCGCGGGGATGATCCGCGGCACGACGCTACAGCGCACAGTGGGAAGCATCAGGTAGGGCGCGACATGGGCAAATCGAAATACACAGCGAAGGACATCACCGTCCTCGAAGGCCTCGAGCCGGTGCGCAAGCGACCGGGGATGTACATCGGCGGGGTCGATACGACCGGGCTGCACCACCTGCTGTGGGAGGTTCTCGACAACTCGATCGACGAGGCGATGAACGGGCACTGCGACAAGGTCGTGGTCACCCTGCATGCATCGGGCGACACGATCACGGTCGCCGACAACGGCCGCGGCATTCCGGTCGACATGCACCCCAAGCACAAACGTTCGGCGCTCGAACTGATCCTGACAACCCTGCACGCCGGCGGCAAATTCGAGAACACGAACTACTTCCACTCGGGCGGCCTGCACGGCGTCGGTGCTTCGGTGGTGACCGCGCTATCGAGCGAACTGACCGCGCAGATCAAGCGCGACGGGTTCCTGTGGGAACAGACGTATTCGCGCGGCCTCGCCACGAGTGCGCTCAAGAAGGTGAAGGAGGCGCGCGGCTCGGGAACGACGATTCGCTTCAAGCCCGATGGCCAGATCTTCCCGAAAACGACTTTCCGCCCGGAGACGATCCGCGAACGACTCGAGATCCGCTCGTACCTGCACCGCGGACTGACTCTCGTATTCGAGAACGAGGTGGAGAAGAACAGCGAAACCTTCTGCCACCAGCGCGGCATCGCCGAGTACATCGAGCGACTGCTAGCAGATGGCAAAGGCAGCGGTAGCGTCGCCGAACCGTTCTACGTCGAACGCACCGACGGTCTCGTCGTCGAATGCGCCCTCGCCTGGACCGAGGCGACCGAAGAGCGAGTGCTGTCGTACGTCAACGGAATTCCGACCCGCTCGGGGGGCACGCACGAGAACGGCCTCAAAGCAGGCGTGGCCAAAGCCGTGCGCAACTACCTCGGCGTCCACAACCTGACGCCGAAGGGCATGACCATCGCCGCTGAGGATATCCGCGAGGGGATGATCGCCGTGCTCAGCGTCTACATGGCCGAGCCGCAATTCCAAGGGCAGACGAAGGATCGCTTGAACAATACCGAGGTCGCAGCACCGATCGACAACCTGCTGCGCACGAGTCTCGAGAACTATTTGCTCGGCAATCCCACCCAAGCGAAGGCGATCGCCAACCGGGTCATCCTATCGGCGCGGGCGCGCTCGGCATCGCGTGCCGCCGCGCAGAGCGTGAAGCGCAAGACGGCCGTGTCGCACCGGCTCAACCTCCCCGGCAAGCTCGCCGACTGCAGTTCCACCGACCCCGACGAGTGCGAGCTCTTTCTCGTCGAGGGTGACTCGGCCGGCGGGTCCGCGAAACAGGGGCGCGACCGCGAGTTTCAGGCGATCCTGCCACTGCGCGGCAAGGTACTGAACGCAGCCCAGGCGTCGACGAGCAAGATCCTCGCGAACAAGGAGCTCACCGACATCATCTCGGCGCTCGGCTGCGGCACGGGCAAGGCGTACGACGAGAGCAAGCTGCGCTACGACAAGATCTGCTTGCTGATGGATGCGGACTCGGACGGACACCACATCTGCACGCTGTTGCTCACTTTCTTCTACAGCCAACTGCCGCAGCTGATCCGCGACGGGCACGTGTACATCGCCCAGCCGCCGCTGTTCAAAGTCGAGATCGGCAAGCAGGTGCACTGGGCCCTCGACGACGCCGCGCGCGACCGCATCATCGCCGCCGCGAACGGCAGGATTGCGGTGGTACAGCGCTTCAAGGGGCTCGGCGAGATGAACCCCAAGGTGCTCAAGGAGACCACGCTCGACCCATCGAGCCGGCAGCTGCTACGGGTGGAGATTCTCGACGCAACGGCGACCGAGAACACCATTCAGACGCTGATGGGGCGCGAAGTCGAGCCCCGCTTCCGCTTCATCATGGAGCGCGCGGCGAACGTGGAAAGCGTCGACATCTGAACCCGGACCGCGGGAATTCAGCCCTGGGACCGCGGGCATCTTGCCCGCCAAACGCTGCCTGAATCGAACCCGCTCGGGGCGGGCAAGCTGCCCGCGCTCCCAGCGCTACACGCAAAAGGGCCCTCTGCCTTGCGGCAGAGGGCCCTTCGTACATTCGGCGTAGCCGGACGACTTACATCATGCCGCCCATACCGCCCATTCCACCCATGCCGCCACCGCCCGGCATCGGCATGTCCTTCTTGTCATCTGGCTTGTCGGCGATCATCGCCTCGGTCGTCAGCAGGAGGCCGGCGACCGAAGCGGCGTTCTGAAGAGCCGTGCGGACCACCTTGGTCGGATCGACGATCCCGGCCTTGATGAGGTCCTCGAACTCTTCCTTCGCCGCATTGAAGCCGAAGGCGCCCTTGCCGTTGCGGACGCGGTCGAGCACGATCGCGCCTTCCCAGCCCGCGTTGATCGCGATGCACCTGCAGGGGTCTTCCATCGCCTTGCGGACGATGATGGCGCCGACGCGCTCTTCGGGGTGCATCGAATCGACGATGGCGTCGATGGCGACCGTGGCGCGGATCAGAGCGACGCCGCCACCCGGCAGGATGCCCTCCTCCACGGCGGCGCGCGTGGCGTGCAGAGCGTCCTCGACGCGCGCCTTCTTCTCCTTCATCTCGACCTCGGTGGCGGCACCGACGCGGACGACGGCAACGCCGCCGACCAACTTGGCGAGGCGCTCCTGGAGCTTCTCGCGATCGTAGTCGGACGTCGTCTCTTCGACCTGGGCGCGGATCTGCTTGATGCGGCCCTCGATGTCGCCCTTCTTGCCGGCGCCATCGACGATGGTCGTGTTGTCCTTGTCGACCACCACGCGCTTGGCGCGGCCGAGGTCGGCGAGCGTCACGTTCTCGAGCTTGAGGCCGAGCTCTTCCGCGATGACCTTGCCACCGGTGAGGATGGCGATGTCTTCGAGCATCGACTTGCGGCGATCGCCGAAGCCCGGCGCCTTGACGGCGACGCAATTGAGCGTGCCGCGGATCTTGTTGACCACGAGGGTGGCGAGCGCCTCGCCCTCGATGTCTTCCGCGATGATGACGAACGGCTTGCCGGTGCGGGCGATCGCCTCGAGGACCGGCAGCAGGTCCTTCATCGACCCGATCTTCTTCTCGTGGATCAGGATGTAGACGTCGTCGATGACGGCCTGCATCTTGTCGGGATCGGTGACGAAGTACGGCGAGAGGTAGCCGCGGTCGAACTGCATGCCCTCGACGACTTCGAGGGTGGTATCGAGGCCCTTGGCCTCTTCGACCGTGATCACGCCTTCTTTGCCGACCTTCTCCATCGCCTCGGCGATGATTTGGCCGATGGCCGGGTCGTTGTTGGCGGAAATGGTTCCGACCTGAGCGATCTCGGCCTGTTCCTTGGTCGGCTTGGAGAGCTTCTTGAGGTGCTCGATGGCCGCGGTGACGCCGCGGTCGATGCCGCGCTTGATGCTCATCGGGTCGTGACCGGCGGCAACCATCTTGGCGCCCTCGGTGTAGATGGCCCGAGCAAGCACGGTCGCGGTGGTGGTACCGTCACCGGCGACGTCGGACGTCTTCGACGCGACGTCCTTGACCATCTGCGCGCCCATGTTCTCGAACCTGTCCTCGAGTTCGATCTCCTTGGCGACGGTGACGCCGTCCTTGGTGATGTTCGGTGCGCCGTAGGATTTCTCGAGGATGACGTTGCGGCCCTTGGGGCCGAGGGTGACGGCGACGGCTTTACCGAGGAGCTGCACACCCTTCAGAATCTTGTCACGGGCTTCCTGCCCGAATTTCACAACTTTAGCTGGCATTCTTCATTCTCCCTCAACGCTGCGGTGTGCGGGTCACTTCACGATGACGCCGAGGACGTCATCCTCGCGCATGATCAGGACCTCTTCACCATTCAGCTTCACTTCCGAACCGGAGTACTTCCCGAAGAGGACGCGATCGCCGACCTTTACTTCGAGCGGGATCACCGTGCCGTCCTCGCCTACCTTCCCCTTGCCGGCGGCGAGAATCTCGCCCTCCTGGGGCTTTTCCTTGGCGGTGTCGGGAATGATGATACCCCCCGCGGTTTTCGTATCGCCCTCGAGCCGCCGCACGATGACGCGGTCCTGTAATGGCCGGATCTTCATAAATCCTCTCCTTCCTCAATGGCCTGACGAGCCAATTTTCTTAGGTTCCGACACGCCGCCGTGGCCTCGAAAGAGGCTCGCCGAGAGTGTCGGTTCGGGCGCGAACCTAAGTCGCGCCGGTTGATTGTCAACCGCCCGAAGACTTCAGGCGGCGAGATTCCTCTTCGTAGTACTTGCGGTACATGACGTCCCACTCCGGGCTGCCGAGCGGGATGACCCGGGAAAGCGAGTCGATCTTGCGGCGCGCAGCCGCGTCGATGCGCATGTCGATGGCGTGCTCGCGTTCGAACACGTCCTTGATCTCACGCAGGATCCAACTGTCCCGGCCGGAATCGACCTCGGCCAGACCCTCGCGGGTGAGTGCCTCGAGAATCGCATGAGCGAGATGGGAGCGACGGGCTTCGGAGAACTCCATAGACGATTCAGAGGGGAAAGCCCCGTTCCTTGGCAATCCGCGCCTTGATGCCCATGACCACCTTGCGGCGGTCCATCCCGAGCAGATCGCGCGCATGGCCTTCGGCGAACCGCTCGGCTTCGCGTTCGAGTTCCGTCTCGCCGTCGATGGTTACCTGAATGAGTTGCACGATCCGGCGCCTAATCGCCTCGTCCCCCTTGATCGGCTTGACGAAACCTTGCTTCTTCAAGGCTTCGACCACCGCCGTAGCGACGCGATCGAGATCTCCGGGCCGAACCTTCATCCGGTCACTATACGGATCACCGCCGGCAGAGGCAATCGAGCCGTCGTGTTCTCGCCGCCTATTTCTCTTCCTTCTTGCAGAAGTCCAGGGCCGCCGAGTTCATGCAGTAGCGCAGGCCCGTTGGCTGCGGGCCGTCCGGGAACACATGCCCCAGGTGGGAATCGCAAGCAGCGCACAGCACCTCGGTGCGGCGCATGAAAAGGCTGCTGTCGTCCTCGGTGCGGACATTCTCCTCAGCCACCGGCGCCCAGAAACTCGGCCAGCCGGTTCCCGACTCGAACTTGGTCGCCGAACCGAAGAGTTCGCTGCCACAGCCCGCACAGCGGTACGTGCCCTCCTCGTGATTGTCCCAGTACTTGCCACTGAACGCGCGCTCGGTTCCCTTCTCGCGGCAGACCTGGAACTGCTCCGGGCTGAGCGCCGCACGCCACTCGTCGTCGGATTTGGTGACCTTGTTCGCCATTTCGCTTCCTCCCAGGCAAATAGGTAGGCGCTTGCCGCCCGAAGCTCAAGGGTGTCCCTCCCCCTTCCATCGCGCCCGGATCTCGCTCATGATGCGCGGCCCACTCGCGACAACGGGAACCAACGCGATGCAGTACTTCGGCCTCGACTTCGGCACCACCAACTCTTCGCTCGCCTGGGTGTCCCCGGACGGCAGCGTACGCCTATGCGACCTCGATCCCCTGGCGCCGAATCTCAACGTGCTCCGCAGCCTCCTCTACTACTCGCTCGACGAGCGCGGCTTCGTCGTCGGCCAGCGCGCGATCGACGAGTACCTCGGCGAAACGATGCAGGGGACCCTGATCCAATCGGTGAAGACCTTTCTCGCCGACGACTCCTTCGTCGAGACTTTCGTCCACGACCGCTACTACAAGCTCGAAGACCTGATCGCCTGCTTCTTTCACCAGGTGCGTCAAACCATCCGCACGCTCACCCAAGACGAGGCGGTGTTGGTGGTCGGGCGGCCGGCGGTCTTCATCGATCAGCCCGAGCGCGAGGAACTCGCCCGCGGCCGCATGCAGCGGGCGGCGCAACTGGCGAAGTTCTACCACGTCGATTTCCAGTTCGAACCGATCGCCGCCGGACTCACCTACGAATCGACCTTGGCGCGGCCCGAACTCGCGCTCATCGGCGACTTCGGCGGCGGCACCAGCGACTTCACCGTCATGCGCCTCGGCGCCGCTGACAGCCTCGATCGCGCCAGCGACATTCTCGCCAGTTCGGGCGTGCAGATCGGCGGCGATACCTTCGACGCCCGCATCATGGATGTGAAGCTCACCCCTCAGTTCGGCCGCGACACGACGTTTCGCTCGATGGAGGGGCGGCAGATGCCGTTCCCGACGCATCTCCTCGCGCTCCTGAGTCGCTGGCACCACATCGGCTTCCTGCGCAGCCAGAAGACTCGCGAACAGTTGCGGCGCATCCACTACGCAGCGAACCAGCCCGAGCTGATCGAAGCACTGCAGGAACTGGTCGAGGGCAACTACGCGTTCTTCCTCTTCCGCGAAATCGAACGCGCCAAAGCCGCTCTTTCGAGCCGCGCCGAGGTGTCCATTCGCTTTCACGCCGAGTCGATCGACATCGACGAAACGCTGCGCCGCGACGAGTTCGAGACCCTGATCGCCGAGGATCTCGAGGTCATTCGCACGACGATGCGCCGCGCGCTGCGCGACGCCGCCGTGACTCCCGACGCGATCGACGCCGTGTTCCTGACCGGCGGCTCGGCGCAGATACCGGCCGTCCAGCGTATCTTCGTCGATGAATTCGGTCCGGCGAAGATACGCAGCCAGGACTACCTCACCAGCGTCGCCTTCGGCCTCGCCCTCGACGCCCGTCGCCGCAGCCGACAGGACCGATAGAAACCCATCGCTGGCAGCGAAGAACGTGGATCCGCCCGGGCCAAAGAGCTACAACCCCACCATGTTCGGCAAGCTCCTGCTGCGCGACCTCGGCGTCGCGAGTGTCGTCGGCGCGGCTTGGCTCCTGACCTGGCCGCTATCGGCCGGACCCGGCCCACTCGCGGATTTGACCGGGGTTGCATTGGGATTCGGCGCGGGCCTCGCCGCCTTTCTGGCGCATGAATGGGGACACTTCGTCGGAGCGTTGCTGACCGGAGCGCGCGTCCACGCGCCCCCTACGTGGACTTCGGCGTTCCTGTTCAGCTTCGACAGTGAACGCAATTCGCAGATGCAATTCCTGGTGATGAGCCTGACCGGATTCGCCGTCACCGCCGTCGGGCTCTATGTCGCCTACGCGTTGCTCCCACCCGACGCCCTGGCGACACGGGTAGCGCGTGGAATCTTGACCTTCCTCGCGTCCCTGACATTGCTCCTCGAGGTTCCTCTACTCGTCATTTCCCTGGTGAAGGGCTCGATCCTGAAGCAGGCCGAAGTCTTCCCACCTGTCACAGACTTCGCCGACACCTTGCCGCGGATCTAGCGCGGATATTTCGCCAACAATCTGCTGCGAGCGGGGCCGCGGCCCCGCTAGTCGTAGTCGAGCGGCGGAGCCGCTGTCCACAAGGACGGTCCGAACGGTGCGATCCGGCGGTCGAACCGCTAGCCGGAAGGCCCGAATCCCGGTGCGAAATCCCGGTGCGGTTGAGCCGCCTGCTGGGCTCCTCTAGGATGCGTCGCATCTCCCGGCTAGCACTTTCGCTCCGGGCCAACGGTGCAGGCACAAGGTGAGAATGATCAAGGCGGACTCGCTGACCAAGCGCTTCGGTTCGTTCACGGCAATCGAGGACGTCAGCTTCGCGGTCGGGCGCGGCGAGATCGTCGGCTTTCTCGGGCCGAACGGCGCCGGGAAGAGCACGACGATGCGCGTCCTGAGCGGCGTGTTTCCGCCAACGTCCGGACAGGCTCAGGTCGCCGGCTTCGACGTCGTCACGCAGTCGCTCGAGGCGAGGCGTCATGTCGGCTACTTCCCCGAGCGCGTCGCGCTCTACGTCGACATGACCGTCCGCGAGTACTTGAACTACGTGGCTTCGATCAAAGGAGTGTCCCGCCCGCGCCGCGCGGCGGCGATCGAACAGCCGCTCGCCGCGTGCAATCTCGGCAGCGTGGCGCACCGCCTGATCGGGACGCTGTCGAAGGGATACCGCCAGCGGGTTGGCATCGCCCAAGCACTCGTCGGCGATCCGGCGGTGCTGATCCTCGACGAGCCGACGGCAGGACTCGACCCGGAACAGGTCGCCGAGATGCGTGACATGATCAACGGGCTACGCGGCGCCCGCACCTTGATTCTCTCGACCCACATCCTCCCCGAGGTCGAAGCGACGTGCGACCGGGTGATCATCATCAACCAGGGCCGCATCCTCGCGGTCGACACGCCGGCCAATCTCAACCGGCGCTTGCGTCCAGTGTCGCAGATCCATATCGAACTACGCGGCGGCAGCGACGCGGCAGCCGAGTTGCTGCGTGCGTTCGACGGCGTTCTCGATGTCCGCATCGTGCCCGGTCGCGACCCCGACGTGATGGCGATGGCGATCGACGTCGACAAGGAGCGCGATCTTCGTGGCGCGATCGCAGCCCGCCTGACCGGTGCAGGACACGAGTTGATCGAGCTACGCCCCGTGAACCTCTCGCTCGAAGACATCTTTCTCAACCTGGTGACCGAGCGAACGGTGGAGGGGACGATCTGATGGGCGCGATGGTGGTGTGTCGGCGCGAGTTGCGCTCCTTCTTCACGTCGTACGTAGCCTACGTGCTACTGGCGATCTTCTTCGTACTCAGCGGCTACTTCTTCTACAGTGATCTATCGTTCTTCGTGCTAGCCGGCGGCCACATTCTCCCGACGGGACTGTGGCAGTACGTGTTCCTCGACATGCGTTTATGCGCGCTGCTCGTCTTGCCGCTGCTGACGATGCGCCTGTTCTCCGAAGAGAAAAAACTCGGCACGATCGAGTTGTTGTGGACCTATCCGGTGCGCGACGGCGAGATCATCGCCGGCAAGTTCCTCGCAGCGTGGCTGTTCTACATCGTCATGTTGGTGCCGACGACGATCAACATGGTCGTGCTCTACCAGTACTACCAATTCGACGTTCCGCCGCTCCTCGCCGCCTACCTCGGGATGCTCTTGATCGGCACTTCGTTCATCGCCTGCGGCCTGTTCATATCCTCGTTGACCGAGAACCAGGTGCTGAGCGCGATGGGCACCTACGGCGTACTGGTGTTCTTCTGGTTCATGACTTGGAACGAGGAAGCGGTGAGCATGCGGCTGATCGGCTTCCTTCAGGGGCTGTCCCTCTTCGACCGGTTCTTCAATTTCTCGCGTGGCGTGATCGACACCCGCGACATCGTCTTCTTCGTTCTGTTCGCGGCGCTCTTCCTCTTCTTCACCCAACTCTCGCTGAACAGCCGCAAGTGGCGAGGACTGCGCTGAGATGGCCACCCATCGTCCCGCGCGCGTCCCGCAGTCCGTGCGCCATTGGATTCAACTTTCGCTGCAGGCGCTACTCGGCATCATCTTGTTCGCGCTGCTGCTGATCGTTGCCCACCGTACCAACCAGCGCTTCGACCTGTCGCCACAGCAGCAGTTCTCGCTGTCCGATGAGGCCCGTCAGGTCGTCGCCGGACTCGAAGAGCCGGTGGCGATCAAGATCTTCTACGACGCCAACCGTCAGGGGTTCCGCCGCGCGATCGAGGACCGCTTGCGTCTATTCGCCGATGCCTCGCAGCTGCTGACGTTCCGCCTGATCGATCTCGATCGGCATCCGCGCGAGGCCGAGCGCTACAACGTCAGCAGCTACGACACCGGAATCGTCGAAACCGCTTCCGGACTGCAGCGGCTGCGCGCGACGAACCAGGAGTCGATCACGGCGGCGATTCTGAAACTGACGCGAAAGGAGCCGCCGCTCCTGTGCTTCGTGACGGGACACGGTGAGCAGGACCCGCGCGACAATCGCGAGCGGTTCGGCTACAGCACGGTTGCCAAGGCGCTCGAGAACGAGCACTACCGCATCGAAACGCTCGAACTCGTACCCTTGCCTAGCGAAGGCGAACGCTGTGCCGTCTTGGTCGTCGCCGGCCCGAAGAACGAGCTACTCCCGGCAGAGGTCGACCACCTCGTCACCCGCCTCGCTGCTGGTCGAGCGATCCTCTTCTTGATCGACCCGCATGCTCCCGAATCAGCTGAGACGTTCTTGCAACGCGCCGGAGTGCGCGTATTCGACGACTTGATCGTCGACGAACGCAGCCGCTTTTACGGGGCCGACAGCTTCATGCCACGCGTCGGCATCATCGACGAGGCCGCGTTCGGCGACCGCTTGGGCGATTCGATTTTCGCGCTCGCACGCACCGTGCACCCCGGTGACGAGGGTGAAGTGGACGCGAGCGTGCGCCTCCTCGCCATCACCGGCCAGGCGAGTTGGGCGCGATTCGGCGATACCAACATCTCCGACGACGAGATTGAGTTCCGCAATGGCGTCGACAAGACCGGACCACTGCCGGTGGGGGTGCTCGTGCGCGAGCGCGCGACGACCGAGGAAGACGGCGATGAAGCACCGCCCCCGATCGGCCCGATGATCGTCTACGGGGACTCGGACTTCGCGAACAATCTCCACCTCGATCTCTTCGGCAACCGCGACCTGTTCATGAGCAGCATTGCCGTGCTCACCGCCCAGGACAACCTAATCGGCCGCCGCCAGCAACACGAAGCACTGAACTTCCCCGTCGTTGCGATCACCGACGCCGAGATCGGGCGCGTGTTTCGGGTGGCCGTGCTGTGGATGCCGGGGGTAACGATTGCCCTCGGAATCTTGGTGAGCTGGCGCCGGCGGCGCCGTGCCGGAGGGTGAAATGAGCTCGCGCTTCACCCTCGTCCTGATCGGGCTCGTGCTCTTCACCGGCTCATTTCTGTGGTGGGACAGCGACTCGCGTCAGCTCGTCATCGCGCTCTTGACCGGAGCGCAGGTACAAGCGCCCCCGCAAGAGGTGGTGCCACTGGTGGCCATGGCCCCGGAAAGCATCGTCGCCCTCGAACTACGCGCGGACGGTCGCCAGGTTGCCGTTCGCCGTACGTTGCAAGGCTGGGATGGTCCGCTGAGCGCTGCGGCGATCGGCGAGTTTCTGGCGAATCTCGCCGGGATCGGCAGCCTGGGATCGCTCGAAGTCGCCGATGCGGAACTCGGCGACTTCGGCCTCGCCGCGCCCGAACGAAGTCTGCTGCTGATGCGCGGCGCATCTACAGAGCCGATCCGCATCGACATCGGCCGGAGCAATCCACCGATGACGGCAGTCTACACGCGGATCGATCGGACCGGCCCGGTGATTCTGGCCGGGGCGGTGCTGGCGTGGGAATTCGACAAACTCGCCGGTCGACTCGCGCAGGGATCTCCGCGAGAAGACCGTTGAGATCGATCTCGGCTCAACCAAGCTTGGTTTTGACGATCTCGCTGGCGAGTTTGCCGTCGTATTGACCGGCGAAGCGCGCCTTGAGCTGGGCCATGATCGGGCCGATCTGCGTCGTGCCGGCTTCCGCGACGATCTGGCGAATCGCGGTTTCGAGCTGCGCGGCGTCGAGTTGAGCCGGCATGTAGCGCTCGAGCACGACGATCTCGCGCCGGTTCGCGGCTTCGTCATCGGGGCGATTCGCTTTCTGCGCGAACGCGGCCGCTTCGACACGTTTACTGATTTCTTTGCGCACGAGTCCGGAGATCTCGGATTCCTCGAGGTCCGTTCCCAGCTTCTCTACCTTCAAGTTTTTGACCACGGCGATCAGCCCGCGGAGCACGTAGACCGCCTCCATCTCCCGGGCCTTCATCGCCGTCTTGAGATCGGCCTGAAGTTGTTCTTCGGTTGCCATGTTCACGACCTCGGAAACAATCGCGCCGCAACAGCCCGTGCATCCTGGGATGAAATAATCCCGTCGCCATTGGCATCGGCCATCGGTCCACCCACGTAGCCGCCGCCCGAAAGGTCGGCGCGGCGGCCATCGCCGTCCGCCACCTCGCGCAAGACACCGATCAGATCCGCCGCGCTGCGGGCGCCGTCTCCGTTGGCGTCACCACGCATGCCGCCGTTGCCGGTGACGTTGGTCATCACCGAGATCGAACCGGCAACGAAGCTGTTGAGTGCCGCCGCTTCGTAGCGACCGTCGCCATCGAAGTCGCCACTCGACATGCGCACCGGGCGTCGCGACACCACATAGCGGTCGTTCGATCTCTGCAGGAAGAACCGGTCGCCCGCGCGCTTGATGAATACGTGCACCATGTTGTCGACTTCGTCGGCGAATGCGACGTCCGGAATTCCGTCGCCGCTGAAATCCTGGGCGATCACGCCCGCCGGGCTCAATGCCCCGGAAAGCGCCTGCGGGCCGCGATCGAAGGTACCGTTGCAGCGCCCGAAATAGGGAACCACCGCGCCATTCATCGACAGGGCGACGACGAAGTCCTCGCAATCGTCACCGTCGAAGTCGGCCACACTCAACGACCGCGCGGCGCCGCCTACGGCCACTTCGGCGCGAAGCGTGAAGGTGCCATTACCGGCGCCGAGTAACACCGCGACATCTTGCGAGACGTTGTTGGCGATCATCAGATCGGCGTGGCCGTCATTATCGAAATCGCCGGTCGCGATATCGATCGGCGTGATACCGACTTGCATTCCCGGCTGGACGGTGAAGCCGCCGTGCCCCCCGAAGAGAAACTCGACTTGGCCCGGAGAGTCCCCCAATTGTCGGATCGCGGCAACGTCGGTGAATCCATCCTCGTTCCAGTCGCCGGCGACCAGCGCAGACAGTCCGGAGCCGACCGCCCAGGTCTCCTCCGCTGTAAAAGCACGACCGGGCCGACCGCGCAGTAGGCCGATCATCCCATTATCCTTGCGAGCGACGACGAGATCGGTGAGGAGATCGCCATCGAAATCCTCGGCGAGGACCGCCGATATGTCGCCGCCGACCTGGATCTCGCCATTCGACAGCGCGGCGAAACCGCCGCTCGGCACCGAGCGCACGAGACGGAGCAAACCGTTGCCGTGAGCCGCCACGAGGTCGGCAAAGCCGTCGTTGTCGACGTCGCCGATGGCGAAGTCGGACGGGCTCGGATCCGTCGGAACGTTCTCGATGGCTCGCATCGTATCGCGCTCGATGCCGGCGAGTACCGCGGCCGTCGGACCCTGGTTGCCGCGATTCGACACGATGATGTCGGGACGATCATCGGAATCGAGCAACGCAACGCCGACGGCGAGTGGTTCCTGATCAGCCATGAAGACGCGCGGCGCAGCGAGATTTCCCTGACCGTCGCCGCGCAGGAGGCTCGCGTCGCTGCTGCGGTTGTTGGCGACGACGACATCGAGGTTGCCGTCGACGTCGACGTCGCCGACGGCGATCGACGTGGGCGAGCTGCCCGAGCTACCGGACGGAAAGAAGCGCGGCGCAGCGAAGGTTCCGTCCGCCCTGCCGATGAGGAGGGCGATTTGGTCGGCGTTGCGGTTGACGACGACGAGATCCTCGATGTCGTCGCCATTGAACCGACCGGCTTTGATCCCGACGGGTTCGACGAGTTGCGCTGCCCCGGCGGCAACACTGATGCGTTGCACCTCCGTGTAGCTGCCTTCATCGTCGCCAAGGATGATGGAGAGATCGTTCCCGATGCCGTTGGTGACGGCGAAATCCGGGTTGCCGTCGCCATCGAAATCGCCGATCACGATGGCATTGCTGCCGGCTCCGGTTTCGACCGTGGCATCACGCGGGAACGGCGGTGCCGCGAAGCTGCAGGATCCGGTTGCGTAGAGGATCCAGACCGCACCGATCGTCCCGTTGCCCTCATGCAGAACGGCGACGTCCATGAGACCGTCGTCGTTGAAATCATGCGTGGCAATGGCCACTGGGGTATCGCCGACGATGATCGAATCGCCCTGACGAACCCAGGGCGGCCCGTCGGGGAATCCCTGGAAGCAGAGGAGATTGCTGCCCGTATCCGCCACGAGCATGTCGATGCCGGTCGCACCGTTGAACTCGGCGAGCGCAATGGCGGTCGGAATGCGACCGAGTTGGGTGTTGGGTCCGCCGACGAGCCGGCCGTCAGCGCGCCCGTAGAGAACCGCAACCTGCTGATTCTGCGCGCCGACGACGACGTCGGGGATACCATCGAGCGCGCCGGCCAGGGAGCCGACGTCGGTGACGACCATGATCGAGGTCGCGTCGGTATTGAGCCCGGGCAACGAGTACGTCGAGGCCGCGCGGAATGTCGCGCTTTGCGCGTCTGCCGATGATGCGAACAGTACCGCCAACACGCAGCCGTTAGCGATCGTGCGAACGAATCCATTTGTCATTCGAGAATCCTCCTTGCCTGCATCCTGACGCCGCTCAACCCTCGACCTTGAGCACCGCCAGGAACACTTCCTGCGGCAGCTCCACCCGGCCGACCATCTTCATGCGGCGCTTCCCCTCCTTCTGCTTCTCGAGGAGCTTGCGCTTGCGGGTGATGTCGCCACCGTAGCACTTGGCGGTGACGTTCTTGCGCATGGCCTTGACCGTTTCGCGAGCAATGACCTTGGTGCCGATCGACGCCTGAATCGCCACCTCGAACATCTGCCGTGGGATCAGCTCCTTCATCTTGGCCGATAGATCGCGCCCGCGCTGATAGGCCTTGTCGCGGTGGATGATCAGCGACAGCGCGTCGACCGTCTCGCCGTTGATCTTGACGTCGAGCTTGATCAGGTCGGCGGGCCGCATCTCGAGGAACTCGTAGTCGAGCGACGCGTAACCCTTGCTCACGGATTTCAGCCGGTCGAAGAAATCGAGAACGATCTCGTTGAGCGGCATTTCGTAGGTGAGCATCACCCGGCCGCGACCGAGATATTTCAGGTCCCGCTGTCGGCCCCGCTTCTCCTCGCACAAGGCGAACACGCCGCCGAGGTAATCCTCGGGAAGGTGGATCGTGGCCAGGATCATCGGTTCTTCGAGCGCCTCGATCTCGGCAACCGACGGCAGCTTCGCCGGGTTGTCGACCGTAACGACGTTGCCGTTGAGCAAGCGGACCCGGTAGGCGACCGTCGGCGCCGTCGAAATCAAGCTCAGGCCGAACTCGCGTTGCAGCCGCTCGCTGATGATCTCCATGTGCAGCAGACCGAGGAAGCCGGCGCGGAAGCCGAAGCCGAGCGCCACCGAACTCTCGGGCTCGTAGGTGAATGCCGAATCATTCAGACGCAGCTTCTCGACCGCGTCGCGCAGCGCGCCGTATTGGTTGGTCTCGACGGGGTAGAGCCCGCTGAACACCATCGGCTTGACGGCCTTGAAACCCGGAATCGACGTGGCGGCAGGTCGGCGCGCCTCCGTAACCGTGTCGCCGATCGGTAACCCGTGCGACTCCTTGTCCCCGGTGGCGATGAACCCCACCTCGCCGGGGCCGAGTTCGGCGATTTCCACCGCAGCCGGACTGAAGACACCGACGCGCGCAACATCGAAGTGCGAACCGCCGGCCATCAGCATCAACTCATCGCCCTTGCGCACCATGCCATCGATGATGCGTACGATGACGATGACACCGTAGTAGGGGTCGAACCAACTATCGAAGATGAGCGCCCGCAGCGGCGCCGCGGCGTCACCGTGCGGCGGCGGAATATCGCGTACGATCGCCTCGAGAATGTCGCGCGTGCCGATTCCCTGCTTGGCGCTCGCCAGGACCGCATTGTCGGTATCGAGGCCAATCACGTCTTCGATCTCGGCCTTGACGCGTTCGGGATCCGCACCGGGAAGGTCGATCTTGTTGAGGACGGGCACGAGCTCGAGATTGTTGTCGAGCGCGAGGTAGGCGTTGGCCACCGTTTGCGCTTCGACGCCCTGCGCGGCGTCGACCACGAGCAGAGCGCCTTCGCAGGCAGCGAGGCTGCGCGACACCTCGTAGCTGAAGTCGACATGCCCGGGGGTGTCGATCAAGTTGAATTCGTACTCTTTGCCGTCAGCCGCGGTGTAGAACAGCCGCACCGCGCTCGCCTTGATCGTGATGCCGCGCTCGCGTTCCAGGTCCATGCTGTCGAGCACCTGGTCGGCGCGGTCGCGATCGCTGATCGTCCCGGTGAATTCGAGGATACGATCGGCCAATGTCGATTTTCCGTGATCGATGTGGGCGACGATGCAGAAGTTGCGAATGTGCGAGAGTTCCATGCGGCGCGCCGAGCATACCGTGGCCGGCGCGAATCTCCAATCAGGCGAGTCTGACGAATCCGACGAGTCCGACGGGTCCGAGCCGTCGGACGGTTCACACCGAGCGAAAGAAGGCGATGGTGCGGCGCAGGCCCTCGGCAAAATCCACTTCCGGCTGCCACCCGAGCACCTCGCGGGCGCGGCTCGCATCGATGACGCTACGCAGCTGCTCCCCCGGCATACCGGGGCCGTGCTTCTCCTCGGCGGGGAACGGCCCGACCTCTACCAACGTGCGAAAGATGGCGTTGACGTCGGTTTCGATACCGGTGCCGAGATTGAGCGCGCCGCAGAAGTCGGCCGTCAGCGCCGCGACGTTCGCCCGGACGATGTCGCCGACGAAAACATAGTCGCGGGTCTGCTTGCCGTCACCGTTGATGACTGGCTGCTGGCCGCGCAACAGCTTCTCGATGAAGATCGCGACGACGCCCGCCTCGCCGTGCGGGTTCTGGCGCGGGCCGTAGACGTTCGCGTAGCGCAGCGCCACATAGGGGATTCCGTATTGCTTCGAGTAGAAGTACAGGTAGCGCTCGCTCGCGAGTTTGGCGATGCCGTACGGGCTGATTGGATTCGTCGCGTGGGTCTCCGGCGCCGGGAAGCAGTCCTGCTCGCCGTAGATCGCGCCACCGGTAGAAGCGAGGATGACGCGGCGCAGGCCGTTCCGACGCCCGTGCTCCATCAGGTTCAGCAGGCCGACGAGGTTGACGCGGGCGTCGAACGCCGGATCGGCCACGGAGCGCCGCACGTCCATCTGCGCCGCGTGATGGCAAAGAACCTCGGGCTGCTCGGCCCGGATCATGGCTCCGATGCCGTCTGCGTCCTGGACGTCGAGTTGATGAAAGCCTGCCTTGGGGTTGACGTTGCTGCGCTTTCCCGAAGACAGGTCATCGACGACGACCACATCGTGGCCGGCGGCGATGAAGGCGTCGGTGGCGTGCGAACCGATGAAGCCGGCGCCTCCGGTAACGAGGACCTTCATGCCTTCTCCGCCTCGAGCAACTTGCGGAAGTAGTCGATGGTGCGGGCGAGCCCGTCCTCGAGCGACACCACCGGCTCCCAACCGAGAACCGAGCGGGCGCGGCTGATGTCGGGTTGGCGCGTCTGCGGGTCGTCCTGGGTGCGTTCGTCCTTGGGCGTGATGTGAATGATCTCGGCCTTGCTACCGGTGAGCATCTTCACCGTTTCCGCGAACTCCATGATCGTCATCTCGCGCGGATTGCCGAGGTTCACCGGCTCGATCTGTTCGGAGTCGAGCAGGCGCACGAAGCCTTCGACCAGGTCGCTGACGTAGCAGAAGCTGCGCGTGCGCGAGCCGTCGTCGTAAACGGTCAGCGGTTCGCCGCGCAGGGCTTGCGCAATGAAGTTGGTGACGACGCGACCGTCGTCGGCGCGCATCCGCGGCCCGAAGGTATTAAAGATGCGGACGATGCGCGTATCGACGCCGTGGTAGCGATGGTAGGCCATCGTCATCGCCTCGGCGAAGCGCTTCGACTCGTCGTAGACCCCGCGCGGTCCGATCGGATTGACGTTGCCCCAATAGGACTCCGGCTGCGGGTGAACCTTGGGGTCGCCGTAGACTTCAGACGTCGAGGCGAGCAGAAAGCGCGCCTTGTGCGCATGCGCCAGGCCGAGTGCCTTATGGGTACCGTGCGAACCAACCTTGAGCGTCTTGATCGGCTCACGCAGGTAATCGACCGGGCTCGGCAGTGACGCCAGGTGGAAGATCACATCGATCCGCTCGGCGATGTAGATGTACTCGGTGACGTCGTGGCGGATGAACTTGAAGCGATCGTGGCCGGCGAGGTGGCTGATGTTGCGTACGTGGCCCGTGAAGAGATTGTCGAGTGCGATCACCTCGTGCCCGTCGGCGAGCAGCCGATCGCAGAGGTGGGAGCCGATGAAGCCGGCGCCGCCAGTAATCAGAACTCGACTCATGACTCGGGAGTGACGGACGGGCGGCCGACGCCGTAGTAGGTGAATCCGTGGGTGCGCATCTGCGCCAGATCGTAGATGTTGCGGCCGTCGAACACCACCGGGTGCTTCATCGTCTTGCGGATGCGCTCGAAATCGGGACGGCGGAACTCGTTCCATTCGGTGACGACGAGGAGCGCGTCGGCATCGACGAGCGCCTCGTAGTTGACCTTGTGGTAGTGGATCCGGTCGCCAAAGATCTTCTTCGCCTCGTCGAGGGCCTCGGGATCGTGGGCGTGCACCTCGGCGCCGGCGGCGAGGAGATCCTCGATGACGACGATCGACGGCGCCTCGCGCATATCGTCGGTGCGCGGCTTGAACGACAGCCCCCAGACGGCGAAACGCCGGCCGCTCAAATCGTCGCCGTAATGAGCGCGAACCTTCTGCGTGAGCGTCTGTTTTTGGCGCGCATTGACGTCCTCGACAGCCCGCAACACGGCAAAGTCGAGACCATGGAGCTCGGCGGTGCGGATGATCGCCTTGACGTCTTTGGGGAAGCACGAGCCGCCGTAGCCGACCCCGGGAAAGAGGAAGTGGTGACCGATGCGTTCGTCGAAGCCGACGCCGCGGCGGACATCGAAGACGTCGGCACCGGCGCGCTCACAGAGGTTGGCAAACTCGTTCATCAACGAAATACGCGCCGCGAGCATGGAGTTCGCGCAGTACTTGGTCATCTCGGCGCTGGCCGAACTCATGACGACGATCGGCCTCTCGGTGCGAACGAAGGGCGAGTACAGCTCCTTCATCAGCTCGGCTGCCTTGTCGCTATCGGTGCCGATGACGACCCGATCCGGGCGCATGAAATCATCGATCGCCGCACCCTCCTTGAGGAACTCCGGGTTCGAAACCACGTCGAAGGGATGGTGCGTGCGCGTCTTGACGATGGCGCGCACCCGTTGCGCCATGCCCACCGGCACGGTGCTCTTGTTGACGATGACCTTGTAGCCGTCCATGGCGTCGCCGATGCTCGCTGCGACCTTCTCGACGGCGGACAGATCCGCGTGGCCATCCGCGCTCTGCGGCGTGCCGACGGCGATGAAACAGAAGAGGGAGCGCTTGACGGCGGCGTCGAGATCGGTGGTGAAGACCAGCCTGCCCTCTTCGACGTTGCGCTTGATCAGCTCTTCGAGACCGGGCTCGTAGATCGGCACCTCGCCGCGCGTGAGCCGGTCGATCTTGGCACGGTCGATATCGACACAAACGACATCGTTACCGCCCTCGGCGAAGCACGTTCCGGCAACCAGTCCGACGTAGCCGGTGCCCACGACGCAAACTTTCACGATCCCTCCTACTTACCAGCGAAAAAAAGGGCCTGACAGCCGACAATGCCGGCTCAGACCCTTCCTCGCACGGTCATGACATCTGAGGCGCCGGACTAGCCCACGGGTATCGGTATGTCAACGCGCATTTGCCGCCGCCCCGGCTAGCGGGGGCACAGTATGGCGCCCGCCCAACCCTGCACCGCCGGCGTTGCGTCATGCGGCAACCAGGTCCCGGTAGATATCCCGGTAACGGCATGCGACGTCGGCCGCACGCAACGATACCGCGATGCGTGCACCGGCCGCCGCCAGCGGCGCCAACGCCGCCGGATCCGCGGTGGCTCGTTCGAGGGCACTGTCGAGCGATGCCGCGTCGTTCGGCTCGAACAGCAAGCCGCTGACCCCGTCCTCGACGAGTTCCTGCATACCCCCACGACGCGAAACGATCAGCGGGACTCCGGCAGCGAACGCCTCGAGGACGACGCGCGACGCCGGCTCCGGATACAGCGACGGCACGACCGCGATGTCGATTGCCGCAAAGAAATCGTCGACTTCCATCCAACCGCGAAACTCGACGCGCCCCGACGCCAACAGCGACGCGTAGCGCGCACGGAGCTCGTCGGCGAACGGCGTCCGCTCCCTGCCGGCAACGATCAGCTTCCAATCGGCGGCGGGCCGTCGCACCATCGCTTCCAGCAACACCCCGAGTCCTTTCTCCGCCTCGATCCTGCCGCTGACCCCGAAGCGAACCGGCCGGCCTGGATCGCGCTGCTGCGACCGAACCTCCGGCGCCGGGTTGTAAACTTCTCGCGCCACGCGTGCGCCTTTGAAGAATCCCTGGCCGAGATGCGCATCGAGAATCGTCCGACTCACCGCGGTGACACCGGCGACGTGCCGCGTCGCCGCACGCCGCACGCTCGCGTGCGGCAAGCATTCGGCACACGTGCCGACGCAAGGGCCGGACGCCTTCCAGCCGAGCGAACGGGCGCAGCGCAGGTAGTCGTCGCGGACGGTGTGCAGAATGGGCAACCCGGCGTTGGCGATCGCACCCCACGCGGCGACGGAAAAGCCGCGTAGGTTGTTCGTGTGGACGATGTCCGGTCGGCATTCACGGAGCAGTGCGGCAACGGCGCGACCGCCGGCCGGGTTGTACATGTCGAGCAGGTGCCACGCCTTGCGCGCGAGCGCCGGACGCTCGCTGCCGTCAAATGGCCAGAAGATGTTGAGTCCGTGGACGTAAATGACCTCGACCCCGTTGTGGCGCTGCGCCGGAAGCGCTGCGGGCGCGGTACAGCCGACGACGACTTCGACGCCGTCGGCAACGAGTGCCTCAGCGAGCATCTGCAGCGATCGCTCCGCACCACCTCGAATGTGCGGTGCATACAGTGAATTCAGGATGAGGACCTTCACCGTCGTGTCCTGCGCTTGCTGAACAACCTGTCCAGATCAACCAAAGTCAGGGCGAAAATTACACTCGTCTGCCAGAAAAACACACCGATCATCAGTCCGATGAGGGCGTGAAAGCAAACCGCGAACAGGAGCCACCACAGGCGCAAACGCTCGCTCGCGACGGCTAGAGGCGCAAGCAACTCGAGCAGGCTGACTACCGGCAGACCCCACTTCACCAGCGACACGATCTGCGGATGCGCGACGAGAAAGCGTGCCATCGTACCGTCGCCGTGGTTGAGCGAGTGATGCAAGCCGTAGAACATCACGAACTGATCAGCCGCAAAGAGCATTTCGAATCCGTGATGAGACCACCGCCGTGCGCCCACCGCGGCGTATCCGATCGCGAGCGTGCCCGCCACCACCATCAACGCCGCGCGGTACTCGGGCGCACGCCGCGAGGCCGTAGCCCGTCGTGGCCACGAAAGGCCATCGCCGGCTGGAAAGATCGCGAGAACGTACGCAGTCAGCAGCAGCGGCACCTCCTGGTGGTTCGCATATCCGGAGAAGGAGCGGATCAGGCTTTCGTGCAAGGTCAACATGACGGCAGCGGCAAGCGCCACCGGACGATAGGGTCGAACGCCGAGCAGTCCGAGAACGAGCACGACGACCAGCACGGACTGAAAACCGCCGAGGACCTCAGCGCGCAACACGCCGCTCCAGCCTGACGCCGAGAGGAGGCGCAAGATTCCGGTCGGGATCGCAGCGTCGGCCGGAAACACCGCAAGCTCGGCAAGCGGCGCTCGCACGACGTGGAAAATCCACATGGCGAAGACGCCAATCCGCAGCGCTCCGAGTGCGGCAGCACTCCCTTCGACTCGCTCGTCGCGCATCGTCTACCGCGCGCTTCGGGCTGGTGGCAGCGAGCCCGAACATCGCCGCGAGTGCACCGTGCCAGCCAAACGCCGCAACCGACCGGATGCGTTCACAGCACCACCTCCCAGAGTCGCGGCAGCATCGCAGGAAATCGTTCGACGTCCTCCGCCGAGACCACGCCGCCGTGGACGACGATCCGTTCCCACGCGGCACCCGGGTGTTGCCTTTCGTAGAGTGCGGCCAACGCGCGCAGCGTTTCGGAGTGGATACGCCACGCACGCTCCCAATCCGCAGCACCCCGCGCCAGCCGCTGCAACTCGGCCACCTGAGCGCGCAGGAGATGGTCGAGACGTCGCGGTGCGAGTACCGGCACGGCCGCGTCGAGATCGATGCGGAGGCTCGGCTGCTCCGCAGACTCGAGGACGACGCGGCAAATGAACGGCGGGTGAGCCGGAGTGCCGGCATACATCCGCCACGGAAGGAACGGGAAGGACACGCGCGGGCTCCCACCGAATAGACCGATGACGAAACAACCGACGAGCGTGAGCGAGAGCACCCGCAGCGCCGGTGGTCCCGCAGAAAGAGGCGCGGCAAACGCGGGCGACATCAGCACGACCGTCCCTGCGGCAGTGACCAGTACCGCCTCGAACACGACGGCAGCCACCTTGCGCGGGTCCGATCGCGGTGCGGACGCACTGGGCTCGCTCCCGGTCGCAACTCCCGCGTCGTACCGTGAAGAGGACTGGTTCGCCGCGATCACATGCGGAACAGCACGCAGGCCGACGCCAACCACGACGAGGCCGAGCGCGAACGAGGCTGCACGGAAGAACGACATGCTGGGGATTGCTCTTAGCCCGCAACGTGCATTCGGTCCACGGGGCAGAGAGGGGCAGAGAGCGTGCCGCCCGGCGTACTACTGTGGCAAACGTCTGCCGAGCACTCGCGCTACCCGGTACACCGCTTTCCCCTGCGATTCATGGTAGGTCCGCACCAGCAATTCGCCCAGCAGGCCGGTCGAAATGAACTGTAGGCCCATCAGCGTCAGCAGGATGCCGAGCCAGACGATCGGCCGGTTCGCGAGTTCGACGCCGAGGAAGACGCGCTGCAAACCCATCACGGCGAGAATGCCGATCCCGAGGGTTTCGCAAATCATCCCAACGCCACCAAAAATCTGTATCGGCCTGGTCGAATAGCTCGACAGGAACTTCACCGTCATCAGATCGAGCACCACCCGAAACGTGCGCGAGAGACCGTATTTCGACGTCCCCGCCAGTCGCGGCCGGTGATGCACCTTGACCTCGCGGATCTCCGCGCCGCCGTCACTCGCCAATGCCGGAATGAATCGGTGCATCTCGCCGTAGAGGCGCAACCCCCGAACCACTTCGCGGCGCATGACCTTGAGCGTGCAGCCATAGTCGTGCAGGCGCACACCGGTGATCCAGCCGATGAGCATGTTCGCCAGACGTGACGGGAGAAGCCGCGTCACGTACGCGTCCCGCCGCGGGTGGCGCCAGCCGACGACGATGTCGCACCCTTCGGCGAGGATCGCCACCATTGCGGGAATGTCGGCGGGATCGTTCTGGCGATCAGCGTCGAGGGTAGCGACGATATCGCCGCGCGCGTGATCGAAGCCGGCAGCCATCGCCGCGGTTTGGCCGAAGTTGCGCCTCAATTCGACCACGACTACGCGCGGATCCTCGGCCTGCAATACCTCCAGCAGTTCCTTGCTACCGTCGCGGCTACCGTCGTCGACGTAGATGACCTCGTACCCCGGTGCGAAGCCTGCGAGCGCCGCCACGATCTCACCGTGGAGCGCGCGCAGATTGTCGACTTCGTTGAAGACGGGAATGACGATGGACAGCATCGAGTGGAACCTTGCAGCGCGGCAGAGCCGAAGCGCATTAGTATTGAGTTTTGAGTGTTTAGTGATCCGTGGCGGTGCCGGCCGCTGCCCGGCGTCCCATTCCAGGGCAAAGCCCCACCGCCAACTCGAGACTCAACACTCAAAACGAAGAACTCATCATCCTCCAGCGACCCGACAAGGAGCGGCCTGCGAAAATCTCGCTGGGGGCCGTGCCCCCGCTAGATGCTTTCGATGTTCGTCAGGCTGACGAATTGCCGGTACCGCTGCTCGATTTCATCGTCCGTCAGGCACCGCAGCCGCTTCAGGCCGAAGTCCTCCACGACGTACGACGCCAGCACGCTACCATAGACGATGGCGCGCCGCAGTCCGGCCTCGGAGGTGTCGCCCGAGCGGGCGATCTGGCCCATGAACCCGCCGGCAAAGGTATCGCCCGCGCCGGTCGGATCGAATACCTGCTCGAGCGGGAATGCGGGGATGGCGAACACCGAATCGACGGAGAACTGGATCACTCCATACTCCCCGCGCTTGATCAGCACCCGGTGCGGGCCCATTTCGAGCAGCTTGCGCGCCGCGCGGACGATGTTGGTCTCGCCGCTGAGCTGCTTCGCTTCCTCGTCGTTGATCACGAGAATGCCAACCCGCGCGAGAAGTTGGACGAGGTCGCTGCGCGCACTGGAAATCCAGTGGTTCATCGTGTCGCAGCCAACGACTCCAGGCGCCTTGAGTTGGTCGAGCACCCTGCCCTGCAACTTCGGGTCGATGTTCGCGAGAAACACGTACTGGGAATCGCGGTGCGCCTCGGGCAACTCCGGACTGAAGGTCGAGAAGACGCCGAGGTCGAGGTCGAGCGTGTCGCGCTGGTTCATGTCCTCGTGATAGCGCCCGCGCCACGAGCCGGTTTTGCCGGACTGGCGTTGGACGCCGCTGACGTCGATTCCGCGCGCCGTCAGGGAGTCGATTTCCTCCTGCGGGAAATCGTCGCCGACTGTCGCGATCATGCGCACGGGCGCGAAGAAGCTGGCCGCGACCGAGAAATAGGTCGCGGCGCCACCGAGGGCGCGTTCGGCGCGGCCGTGTGGCGTTTCGATCGAGTCAAAGAAGACGGATCCGACAACGAGAATACTCACGAGGTGCCCCTTTCGGCGAAACTAAGACAGGTACTTCCCGGCGATGACGTCGAGGTCACGCCGGGTCTTCGCTGGGATCGCCGCCCTGTCCGTGATGATCGCGCCGGCGAGCGCCGTGGCGCAAGCGCAGGTGCGCGGCGCTTGCATCCGCGGCGCGACTTCGGCGACGACACGACGCGCGGTGGCGACGTTCGCCTGCATGATGCGCAGGATGTCGGCAATGACCACATCGCTGTGGTCGGCGTGCCAGCAGTCGTAATCGGTCGCCAGCGCCAGGGTGGCGAAGCAGATCTCGGCTTCGCGCGCGAGCTTTGCCTCCTGCAGATTGGTCATGCCGATGACGCTCGCACCCCACGCGCGGTAGAGATGCGACTCGGCTCGGGTCGAGAACTGCGGCCCCTCCATGCAGAGGTACGTACCGCCAGAGTGGACGGTTGCAGCCACCGCCTCGCATGCAGCGACGAGTTGGCGGCACAATACGGGGCAGAACGGATCGGCGAACGCGACGTGGGCGACGACGCCGTTACCGAAGAACGTGCTCGGCCGCTGGAACGTACGGTCGATGAGTTGGTCGGGGACGACCAGGTGTCCGGGCACGATCTCTTCCTCGAGGCTGCCGACGGACGCGACGCCGATGACCCATTCGGCGCCGAGCTTCTTCATCCCATAGAGGTTGGCGCGGTACGGTACTTCGCTCGGCAGCAGGCGATGGCCGCGGCCGTGACGAGGCAGGAACACGAGGCGCGTCGTGCCAATGTGGCCGACGACGAAGTCGTCCGAAGGATCGCCGAACGGCGTGCTCAGGCGGATGCGTTCGACGTCCTCGAGACCGTCCATCTCGTATAGCCCGCTGCCTCCGATGACGCCGACGGTTTTCAACACTCGCTCCTCAGAGTTGGATGATGTCGAGCCGGGGTCCCGCCGCCAGTTCCAGGCGCGAGACGGGTTCTAGAATATCGCCGTCGATCATGTACTTGGTCGGTTCGCTGAACTCAACCGACACCGATCGTGCGAGGTTGTCGTAGAGCCCGTCGAGGCGCATCGGCCAGCCGGCCTTCAGGTGCACGAAGCGGCGGGCGACCTGGGTCGCGCGCGGCTGACCGGCGAGAACGTGGAAGAAGCCCGGCTTGCGGTCAGCGAGGTACGCCACCCGAAAGCCGAGCCCGAACTCGGCAATGCCGGCGGCGAACAGGACGTTGTAGCTCGAAAAGTCCAAGCGCTCGCCGTCGCACGTTACGTGCGCGCCAAAGCCATCGAAGAGATCGTGGGCCATACCCACACCGAGCGCTGCCGACGCAGCGGCGATCGCGGTCACCCGCATCGCCGCCAGCGGACCGCGACCGGAGTGTGCGTAGTAGCTCTCGAGGAAGCGGACGATGGCGCCGCTACCGACGAGAAAGCCGAGTTCGCGCTGGTTGACCCGAATCAGCTGGCGCCAGGTCGTCTGCAACTTCTCGCCGGCCGCGAACCGGCGCGCGACTTGCTCGAGCACCGCTTCGGGAGCGCCGCCGCGAAAGCCGACGGCGCGTGCGATCGTATTCATCGAACCGCCGCGCAGCGGCAGGAACGCGGGCAGCGGCGCGGCGCCGTACGCCTCACCGAGAGCGCTCAGGCTGCGGAAGTAGCTACCATCACCGCCACACACCGCGATGATGTCGATTTCGCGCTCGCGCATCTCGTGCGCGACGGCTTGAAGTTCGTCGAGCCCATCCGGCTCGCGCACGAAGCCGGCCGCGCCGACAGCCTCGCCGAGACAATGGATTCGCGAACCGTTCTTGCGATTCCCGCCGGCGCGCGGGTTGGTGACGACACCGATTCCCGGCACGGCTAAACGCTGAGGTGGGGAGTATCGACTCCCGGCGAAAGAGAAAGCGGAATGGGTGCTACATCGCCGTCACGATTGGCGAGGGCGAGCTGGCCGCATGCTGCCTGGATGTCGCGCCCGCGGCTGCGGCGGACGGTGGCGTTGACGTTCGCATCGAGAAGAAGTCGTTGGAAACGTTCGATGACCTCCGGCGCCGACGGGCGGAAGTCAGTGCCGGGAAACGGATTGAACGGGATCAGGTTGACCTTGGAGCGGATGCCGGTGAGCAGGCGCACCAGGCGGCGCGCGTCGTCGAGCGAGTCGTTGACACCGTCGAGCATGACGTACTCGAAAGTGATGCGGCGGCGCTGTGGAATCGGCAGCGAGCGGCACATGCCCATCAACTCGGCGAGCGGATAGCGGCGGTTGACCGGCATCAGCCGATCGCGCAACTCGTCGGTGGTCGCGGTCAACGAAACGGCCAACAGCGCCGCAGTGTCGGTGACGAGGCGAAGCATGCGCGGTACGAGACCGACGGTCGATACGGTAATGCGCCGGGCAGATATGCCGATACCCCAATCCGAAGAAATCGTCGCAATCGCCTCGACCACCGCGTCGTAGTTGTGGAGCGGCTCACCCATGCCCATGAACACGAGGTTCGTGATGCGTTCGTCGGGGTCGAGCTGCGCCTGTGCGGCACGCACCTGGCCGGCGATCTCCACCGACGAGAGATTGCGCCGCAGTCCGAGCTGCGCGGTGGCGCAGAACCCGCAGTCCATCGCGCAGCCGGCTTGCGAAGAGATGCACAACGTCAATCGCGGCGGATCGGGGATGAGGACCGACTCGATCGCGTTGCCGTCGCCGAGATCGAACAGCAGCTTGCGGGTGTGGTCTGCGGAGCGCGAAACCCGCGTCGGCACCAGCTCGGGGAAGGCGAACGTGCCTTCGAGTTCGGCGCGCAACTCGCGCGGCAAGTCGGTCATCGCCGCGAAGCTCGCGGCCCCGCGGCGATAGACCCAGGCGAGGATCTGCGTCGCCCGGTACACGGGAAGGCCGCGTTCGGCGAGCCAGGCGCGCAGCGCCTTTGGACTCAGCTCGAGCAGCGAGCCGGGCTCAGGCCTCGGTGATTTCGTGCTCGGCAAAAAAGAATCCGATTTCCCACTTCGCGGTCTCCGGTGCATCGGAGCCGTGCACCGCATTCTTCTCGATGTCGGTGCCGAAGTCGCGGCGGATGGTGTCCGGCTCGGCCTTGAGCGAGTCGGTGGCGCCCATGATCTCGCGATTGCGGGCGATGGCGTTGGCGCCCTCGAGCACGGAGACGAAAACCGGCCCGGAGGACATGAAGGTGCAGAGGTCCTGGTAGAAAGGCCGCGCTTTGTGGACGGCGTAGAAGCGGGCCGCCGTCTCGGGGCTCAGCTTGACGAGCTTGCCGGCGGCAAGCCGCAGACCGGCAGCCTCGAAACGGCGGAGAATGTCGCCGACTGCGTTCTTGGCGACGGCGTCGGGCTTGACGATGGAAAGGGTACGTTCGGTCATGATGCTTCGCTCTCCTACCCCTCGAATCGAACCGGAATCCAGCGCAGAGTCGCGGGAATCCGATCCGGAGGAGTTGTTCTGTTGGTCTGCCACAAGTCGCTGTCAGGTACGAGCCGTATCGAGAGGTGCGAATCTCCCAGACGAGCCGTGGCCGAAGCGATCGGGGCGATCTTTTCGCCTCTTTAGTGGTGCGACGGCGGCGCTATAGGGCCGCCTTCATGGTCGAGCCGAGCTCGGCTGGGCTCTTGGCGACGCGAATCCCTGCTGCCTCGAGGGCCTTCATCTTGTCTGCGGCGCTGCCGCTGCCGCCGGCGATGATCGCGCCGGCGTGGCCCATGCGCTTGCCTGGAGGCGCCGTCTGCCCGGCGATGAACGACACGACCGGCTTGCTCATGTGGTCGCGCACGTACTCGGCGGCTTGCTCTTCCGCCGTGCCGCCGATCTCGCCGATCATGATGACACCTTCGGTATCCGGATCCCGTTCGAAGAGTTCGAGCACGTCGATGAAGCCGGTGCCGTTGACCGGATCGCCGCCGATGCCGACGCAGGTCGACTGCCCGAGTCCGAGCTGGGTGAGCTGATGCACCGCTTCGTAGGTCAAGGTGCCGCTACGCGAAACGACACCGATCTTGCCAGGGGTATGGATGTACCCGGGCATGATGCCGATCTTGCATTGCCCCGGCGTGATGACGCCTGGGCAGTTCGGACCGATCAGGCGCGTTTTACTATCCTGCAGGCAGCGCTTGACGCGGACCATGTCGAGCACCGGAATGCCCTCGGTGATGCAGATGACGAGTTCGATTCCGGCATCCATCGCCTCGAAGATGGCGTCGGCCGCGAATGGCGGCGGAACATAGATGACGGAGGCGTTGGCGCCGGTGGCGGCGACGGACTGGGCGACGGTATCGAAGATCGGGATTCCTTCGAAATCGCTCCCGCCCTTGCCCGGGGTGACCCCAGCGACCATCTGCGTCCCGTAGTCGCGGCAGGCGCGTGTATGGAACTGCCCGGTCGAGCCGGTGATGCCTTGGGTCAAGACTTTGGTGTTCTTGTCGACGAGAATGCTCACGATGTTCTTCCAGGTTGGCGGCGGAAAAGAGGGGCTTATACTGGCGGGGTCCGGCCCTGTCAATTTTCCAGTCGGTCACCTTCAGCCGGGTGGGCAACCATTGAGCGCGTGCCGGACGGCGGTGAGGATTTCGTCGACGGTGATTTCGCCGTCCTCGTTGACATCACCTTGGAGGCAGGCCGAGAGATCGACGCTGCCGAGGCCGATGCCGACCAGCGCAAGAATTTCGTCGACGGTGACCGAGCCGTCGCTGGAGCAATCTCCACTACACGCCGGCACGATCGCCGTAGGCGCCGCGGTTGGAGTCGGAGCCGGAATCTGCGTCGCGGTCGGCACGGGACCGTTGATCGTGACCGTGCCGCTTGCGCTCCGTGTCGCGAATTCCGTCGACAAGTCGACCGCGGTGAACATCGTATCTTCCGCACCCGGATTGAAGAGGAAGTCGAGAACCGCACTCCCGGTTCCGATTGCCGTGAAGGCGAGGGTTGCCACCGGCAAATCGCCGCCGAAAGCCGCAGGGTTGGCGCCGACCGAGAAGGAGACAACGCCTCCCTGAACCTCGCGCGGGGCCGAGTTGAGAAAGGCTGCCGTCCACACTTCGGTTGCGAGGCTGCCGCTCTCGAAGCGCAAGCGCGTTTCGTCGTAATCGAGAAAGACTCCGCCGCCACCGACATCGTTTCCCGCGGTGTTCAATCGGACTTCGACCTCGACCGCAGCGCCGATGTCGACGGCTTGCGTCGCCGCTACGACGGAGACCGTTACCGGCGGCTGTGCAGCCGCGAGCGACGCTGCACCCAACCATATAGACAAGACAGCAACGCTACACGAGGACGCGAGCGTGGCTCGCCCAACCGTCCAATGAAAATCTCCCGCACGCGCTTGGACGAGCTCAGCACGGACGGTTGCCGCCCAAATTCCAATGAAATATCCCGCGCGCCCTGAGCCCGTCGAAGGGCATCTCTGCAGCTTCGCTGGGCTGCCGAGTGCCGAATGTCGAATTCCCGCAATGGTCATCATCGCCTGCTCTCCATAGCCTCAACCGGTAGCTGTCGGATGAAGTTCGCCGCATCGTCGAGTGCAGCACTCGCCTCCGGGACAATGCCGTCGAGCATCTGCCAGGCATGGACCACGTCGTCGTAGATCTCCAAGCGGCTGGCGCCCCCCGCGGCGAGGGCCTTCTCATGAACGCCGCGGGCGTCATCGAGGAGCAGCTCGGTCGAGCCAACCTGAATCAGTAGCGGCGGCAATCCCGAAAGGTCGGCAAACAGCGGCGATGCCTCCGGATTCAGTGGTGACGCGTCGCGGAGATACACGGACGCAAAGGCGGAGATATTCCCGGTGCGGAACATATGGCAGCGACCGTCCATCTGACGCACGCTCGAGCCCGATGCGGTGAGGTCGGCCCACGGCGAGAAACACACGGCACGCGTCGGCAGCGGCAGGCCTGCGTCGCGGACGCGGACGAGCGTGCTCAGGACGAGTCCACCTCCGGCCGAATCGCCGACCAACGCCAGGCCGCTGGGATCCGTGCCCTGCTCGAGGAGCCAACGGTAGGCGGCGAATGCGTCGTCGAGCGCCGCCGGGAAGCGATGTTCGGGCGCGAGCCGGTACTGCGGAGCGAATACCTCGTAGCCCGTGCGCCGTGCGAGCCCGGCCGTCATTGGCCGGTGGTCGGCAGGCGAGCCGCCGACGTAGCCGCCACCGTGAAAGAAGAGGATCGTTCCGGTGCCGGCCTCGTTCGGCACGACCCATTCGCCGGAGACCTCACCCGCGACCGGCACGACATCGACCCCGCGCGACCAAAGTCTGCGCACAAGCGGCGGCATGCCGAACAGGCGCCGCGCGCGGCGCGTCAGTCGGGATTCGTCACCCCAGTCGCGGCGGCGCATGGAGAGACGAACTCCAAGGTTCAATAGGCGAGCAGGGGTACTTGGCATGATCAGTCCGGTGGCAACGCGGCGTGATCGAACCGTATCGCAAGGCGCGCTCCCCTGCCAACCCCGGAGTTGGGCGATTCCCATGTGGCGATTCCCATGAACGGAACGTCGTCAGGGCGAATCGTCCAAGCGGTTCAGATCGTGCGAGCGAGTCTGCGTCTGGGCGGTGTCTGCGTCTGGGTCGTGTTGCCCGCCGCCATCGTTGACAAGGTTCGGACCCCTCCGTACCGTCACACCGTGGTTTTCGATTCACTATTCAAACGCAGCGAGCAACTCGCACGCATCCAGGCGAATCGGTTTGCGCTGCGGTTCGTCAACGGCGTCGAGTGGGCGATCCGCGACGCACGTGCCGTCGTCGGCCGCACGCCGTACGATGTGATCCTCCGCCGCGACAAACTCGAGGTCCGCCACTACCACGCCGGCACCACCAAGCCGACGCACGCCTTGCCGGTCCTGCTGGTGCCGCCGCTGATGGTCAAACCGTTCATCTTCGACCTCTACCCCGGCCGCAGTCTCGTCGCCGCCCTGGTGCAACGCGGCTTCGACGTCTACCTCGTCGACTTCGGCGAACCCGACGCCGCCGACGCCTACGTCACCCTCGAAGACTACATACTCGATTGGCTGCCGAGCGCCGCCGCCGCGGTCAAACACGACGCGCCGTGCGAAGAACTCTCGATGCTTGGCTACTGCATGGGCGGTCTGTTCGCACTGTCGCACGTCGCCGCCAATCACGACGATTCGGTACGCAACATCGTCGCCATCGGCGCGCCGATCGACTTCGAGAAGATGGGCCTTCTCGCCTGGGTCGCCAAGCACGGCGGCGATCAGATCGAGGGCATCGCCAAGCGCATCGGCAACATCCCCGGCGGACTGTCCAGCATCGGCTTCCGGCTGATGTCGCCGATGAAGAACGTCACCCGCTACGGCGACCTCTTCATGAACTTGTGGAGCGACGAGTACGTCAACGGCTTCGATGCGATGAACCAATGGGTCGGGCAGTTCATCGACTACCCGCAGGACGCGTTCATGCAGTTTTACCAGGACTTCGTCCGGCAGAATAAGCTGGTCAAGGGCGAGCTGCGGCTCGGCGACCGCGCCGCAAACTTGCGCGACGTCCACGCTTCGATCCTCGCGTTCGCCGGCGATAGCGACCAGGTCGCCACGGTCGCGGCGAGCCGCGCCATCATCAAGGCCGTCGGCACCAAAGACAGTCGATTCGTCGTCGTTCCGGGCGGACACATGGGCATCTTCGCCGGCTCGCGGGCTCCCGATCTGGTGTGGGCCGTCACCGCCGATTGGCTGGCGCAACGCTCGCAGGTGCGCGCCGCGCCCAAGCGCAAGCGCGCCGCCAAGGCGGAACCGCGGCTCATGGCGCGTACCCCGACGCGCGCTGCCAAACGCTCGAAGAAGGCGGCGTCGGCGCAGTCGCGCGCCTGAATCGATTCGCTCCCTAGGATAAGGACCCCCGATGCTGTTCGTCGCCGAGTACGAGTTCTCCTGGGATACCCTGGAAGCGGCCATGGCTCGCCGCCTCGAGTGGAGCGAACAGAAGCCGGACACCTTCCACTACATCGGCGAGTTCGTCTGGCAGGACGGCGAGCCACCCTTTCGCGGAGTCGCTATCTTCGAAACCGAGAGCGTCGATGACGTCAACAGCTTCGTGATGAATTACGGCCCGTCGCTGACCATGAAAGTCCACCCCGCCAGCGACGTAGTTTCGGCGATCGCCGGCTTCGCCGCCGGTGCAATGCCGGGACCGGCATCTACGAAGCGCGCCAAGCCGACGGCGCGAAAGAAACGCTGAGGCCGGTCAGGACGCGACGACCGCGAAGCGGTCGAGAATTTCGGCCGGCATCCGGCGCGGGCGCTGGGTCTTGCGATCGACGAACGCCCACAACGACTCCGCGCGCACCAGCGTCTCTCCATTCGTAACCCGGCGGAACGCGAATGCGCGCCGACAGCGCGCCCCGCGCAACTCGGTCACCCACGTCGACTCCAGAATGCGCTCGCCGAGCACGGCCGAGCGCAGGTACTCGATCTCGTGCCGGCGCACGACCCAGGCAACACCCATTCGCTCGTGCGCTTCGGCGGCGATGCCCACGGCAGCCGCATGCGCGTGCGCGAGCGCAACCACGAACCGCAGCCAGACGATGTTATTGACATGGTCGAGTTCGTCGGTGTCCTCGGCGCAAATCGTACGTTCGCGGCTGTAGATCGGGATCTTCATCGGCTCCTGTACCTGCGAATCCATACCGTGATCGCACGCGAGGGTACAACTTACAGCGCCTTGACCCCGATACAGTCGGGCCGTAGCCTCCGCGGGTGAGCACGATCGATCTCGACGCGTTGGAGCGCGAACTCGGCCTCCCAGGCCTCGCCCCGGGGCTGCGGACGGCGATCGACGAATGCGCCGATCCCAAAGCGGCACCGGCGCGCATCGCCGAGATCCTGCATCAGCTCGCCAGCAGCGCGCCGGAAGGCTTGCTGCGAACCTGGCGTGCCAGTCCTTCTGAGCTCGGGCATCGCCTTGCCACGCTAGCCGCTGCAGCACCGTTTCTGCTGCCGCTCCTCGGGCGGAGACCGGAGAACTTGTTGGCGCTCGCCGGCGACGATCTCACCCGACCGCGCGCCAAAGCGGCGTTCGCTACGGCGCTGGACCACGAACTCGCGGGAGTCGCTGCAGACGATCAGCGCGCTGCGCTGCGTCGCTTCAAGTACGCCGAATTGGCGCGGATCACCCTGCGCGATCTGTCGTTCGCACTCGTCCCCTACGAGCGCAGTGGTGAGACCCTCCAGGAGATCTCCGACCTCGCCGACACGCTCCTGGAGCGATCCCTCGAGGTTGCCGGCGCGACGCTCGCGGCGAGCGTGGGCGCACCGATCTGGCAACTCGCGGATGGCTCGGCGCGACGCCTTCCGTTCGTCGTCTTCGGTCTCGGCAAACTCGGCTCCGGCGAACTCAATTACTCGTCCGATGTCGACCTGATCTACGTCTATGACGACCCGCGCTTGGACAAGGACATCAGCGAAGCGACGTTGCAGTTCGCCGGCGATGGCGACCTATCCCCGGCGCAATATTTCACCCGCTTGGCGCAGGAGCTCGGCCGCATCGTCACCGCGAACACGGCTGAGGGCTTCCTGTACCGCATCGATCTCGACCTACGCCCCGAAGGATCGCGCGGTGCGCTGGTGATTCCGAGCGTCGCCTTCGTCTCGTACTACGACACCTGGTCGGCAACCTGGGAGCGTGCCGCTTGCCTGAAGGCGCGTCCCGTGGCCGGTGACTTGAAATTCGGCTGGCGGGTGTTGCGCGATCTCGAACCGGTGCTGCACCGCTCGACGATGGACTACCAGGGCGTGGCAGCCATCAAGGAGTTGAAGCAAAAGGTCGAAGAGGCGAAGGGCACCGTCGGCGAATCGTTCAACGTGAAGCTCGGTCCCGGCGGCATCCGCGATGTCGAGTCGGTCGCACAGGCCCTGCAACTCCTGCACGGCGGGCGCATTCCGCAGGTGCGCCAGCGCTCGACGCAGCTCTCCCTCGAAGCGCTGCGCGAAGTCGGGGTGCTCGCCGACGACGAAGCCGAAGGCTTGTTGGTCGCGTACCGCTTCTATCGGCGCTTGGAGAATCGCCTGCAGATGGTATCGGAGCGGCAAACGCACGTCCTGCCGACCGCCCCGGCAGACCTCGAGCGACTCGCGCGTAGCCTCGACTTCCGCGGAACCGATGCGACCGCCGCGATGTTCGGCGAACTCGAAAGCCACCGTGCGTTCTGTCGGGACCTATTCGCGCGCGTCTTCCCAGCCGAGGGCGTCGAGCGGATCCTCGGCCTGCTGGTCCGGCACATGCCGGCGATGTTGGCCAATCCCGTCACGCGTCCGGTGTACGAAAGTCTGGCGCAACGGTTCGCGCGCGCCATCGATGTCGGCGCCAATCCGGAGCGCGCGTTGGTCAATCTCGATCGCTTTCTCGAGGGCCTGAAAGGCCGGCGCTTCTACGTCGAGCTGTTACTCGACCGGCCCGAACTCGTCCAGCGGCTGGCCTCGCTGTTCGCCGCATCCGAGTACCTGTCGTCGTACCTCGCCGCCCAGCCACGGCTGATCGAGCCGATCTTCAGCGACCCCAAGACGTTGCTATTGAGCAACGCGCAACTGCATGCGGACTTCGTCACGATCCACCGCGACGCGAGCGCCGGGGATCGCGACCCGACCGAGGTCTGCTTGGAGAGTCTGCGCCTCTTCCACCACCGCGAGCTGGTCAACATCGGGCTCGTCGACATTGACGGCAAGGTACGGCGCGAAGAGGTCGAGGACGCGCTCACCGCGCTCGCCGAGGTGTGTCTACACCGCGGACTCGAACTCGCCGCGTTGCAGCTGCAGGGGCGCGCCACGCGCCCTGCGGGTTCGGCGTTTCTCGTCGTGGGTATGGGTAAGTTGGGAAGCCGCGAGTTGACCTACGGCAGTGATCTCGATGTCATCTTCCTCTACGACGTCGCCGCTGCGGGCGACTACGCACTCGCCACGGCGCAGGAGTACTTCGCGCGCCTCGCGCAGAAGTTGATTTGGGCGCTGAGCACGCCCGTAGTGACGGGCGTCTGCTACGAAGTAGACGCCCGCCTGCGACCCTCCGGGAGGCAGGGGACATTGGTGACGTCCGTCAGTGGGTTCGGCGCCTATCACGAACGTGGCGCGCAGGCTTGGGAGCGGCAAGCGTTGCTGCGGGCGCGTGGTGTCGGAGGCGACCCCCATCTCGGCGAGCGCTTCGAGGCGTTGCGGCGCGAGATCCTGCTGCGGCCGTTGCGCGACGACCCGGCCGCCGAGATCCACCGCGTGCGCTGCCGCATGGAAGGCGAGGTCGCGCGGGAGACCGAGGCGCGCCATGATTTCAAGACCGGACACGGCGGGCTGCTCGACGTCGAGTCAGTGGTGCAACTGCTGCAGCTGCGCCACGCACGCGAGTACCCGGAACTCATCGACACGGCGCCGATTGCGACCCAACTCGGTCGGCTGGCGGGGTTCGGGCTGCTCGCGACGACCGACAACGAGACGCTGCACGAGGGATGGGAATTTCTCCAGCGGCTCTCGAGCCGACTGCGTATCGTCGACAACCGCTCCATCTCCGGTCTCAACGAGGAGCGGGGCGACCTCGATGCACTCGCCCAGACCCTGGGCTACCACTCGGCACAACGTAGCGGCGGCGCACGCCGCGCACTGCTGGCCGACTACGACCGGCATACGAACGCCATCCGGGCGGTCTACTCGCGGTTCTTCCTGCAGCAGTAGCCAGGAAGGACGCGCAACCGACGATTGACGGAGGAACGCGACCGATGAAGTACCTGCATACGATGGTGAGAGT
>Ga0163153_10000587_pt1 | contig 63770 bp, 53 predicted proteins | sample OliLakLV19MP6IB1_FD_148629 | JGI IMG/M metagenome (GOLD analysis project Ga0163153, IMG submission 148629) | Freshwater microbial mat bacterial communities from Lake Vanda, McMurdo Dry Valleys, Antarctica - Oligotrophic Lake LV.19.MP6.IB-1 | ecosystem: Environmental > Aquatic > Freshwater >... | reverse complement strand
TCACGATGTCGGTGATCGGAAGCTGGAGCGTGAAGACGGTGCGAACGCCGAGCTGCGTCGTCACGCGGACGCTGCCGCCGACGCCCTTCACCATGCTCTGGACGACGTCGAGACCGACGCCACGACCGGAAATCTCACTGACCTGATCCTTCGTGGAGAACCCAGGAAGGAAAAGGAACTCGAGGAGCTCGAGCTCGCCGAGTTGGCTCGCAACGGCCTCGGTGACGAGACCGCGTGCCACGGCTTTCTTTCGGAGTCGCTCGATATCGATGCCGCGGCCATCGTCGGAGAGCCGCAGATGGAGCATCCCGGCCCGATGCCTCGCCTCGAGCAGGATGGTTCCCGCTTCCGGTTTGCCAGCGGCGGCTCGGGTGGCGGGGTCTTCGATCCCGTGGTCGACAGCGTTGCGAATGAGATGCGACAGCGGGGCCTCGAGCTTGTCGAGGATGTCCCGATCGACACCGGTCTGGTCACCGATGACCTCGAAGCGAATCTGCTTGCCGAGCGTGCGGGCAAGATCGCGGACGAGCCGCGGAAAGCCACGGATGCCGTCGGCGAGCGGTCGCATCCGGCTCGTGATCACCTCATGATGAAGCCGGCTCGAAAGGTCCTCGTTGCGACGGGCGAACCCGTCGAAGTCTTCGGTGTGTCTCGTCAGGGAAGCGAGCGTGGCGTCGGCCCGCTCACGGAGCGTGGCGATGGTGGCGGCAATCGAGGGCACCGCGTCGGCGGCCATGCCTTCGAGTTTTTCATCGACGGCCGCGAGCGTGTCGCAGAGCTCAACTTGGGAGCTTCGGAGCTGATGAAGGGCGTCAATAAAGGGCCGCAACTGCCGCGTTTCCACGAGGGCTTCACCGGCCAGGCCCACGAGCCGACTGAGACTCTCGGCCGACACGCGAACCACCCGGTCGGTCTGCTCCGGTGCGCGGGCTCCGCCCGGAGGCTCTTCGGGCGGCGGCGTCTCGACTGGCGTTGCCGCTCCTGGCCCAGTCGCTGGAGGCACGGGCGCGGGCGTCAGCGGGAGGGAACTGCTCCCACCGGCGGCGATGGCCTCCAGGTTCTTCGCGAGCGAGTCGGCCCGACTGACCCACGGAGAGTCGGTCGCGGTCGCGTCATCCGCGGTAGCGATGCCGCTCAAGAAGTCGATTGCGGAAAGCAAAAGATCGGCATGGTCGGCTCGGACGCGGAGCGTTCCCTTGCCGCACGCCACAAACACATCCTCGAGGGCGTGGGCTACCCGCACGGCCGGATCGAGCCCAACGATCCGTGCGGCGCCTTTGAGCGAATGGGCCGCCCGCATCATCGCCTCGACGGTCGCAGGTGACTTGTCGAGGTCCTCGATCGCAAGCACGCCCGAGGAGAGCACGCTCACCTGGCCTTCCGCCTCGAGGCGAAAGAGCTCGAGCATCGAGAATCCGCTCAGGTCGTCAGCCATAGCAGTCGTTCTCCATCACGCCACCACCGCGCGGGTGAGGGCGTCAAAGAGCCGATCCTCGTCGAGGACCGCGACCGATTGATCCTGCCAATCAAAGAGCGACGCCGAAACATGCGCCGTAGCCTGGCCCACCGTGGATGGCACCTTCCGAAGGGACGACCGCGGCACCCGCTGCACACCTGCCACATCGTCTACGCCGAGCACCCAGCGGTGTGTGGCCCGATTTCGTTGCTGCTCCACAACCAAGAGCCGAGGCACCCCCGCCTCCCCGCGGGCTGGCTCACCGTCGATCCCGGTCGAGATCGGACCGCCGGGCAAGCCGAGCACAGCGTGGAGCGACACGCAGAGCTCGAGCCGGCCGCGGATATTCACGATGCCGGCAAGGGGCGTGCCCCCTCGGTGCGGGATGGAATGGACACGGCGGATTGGCGTCACCTCGACGAGCATCGTTGCTGGAAGCGCCAGCCATTCGCGCTGGAGTCGAAACACGAGAAGGCTGGAGGCGTCGGAGTCGGGCTTCACGAAAGGCTCTTCGAGAACCGTCTGCCAGGCCTCGAGGTAGCCGGGTGGAGCTGGCCGATCGAAGAATCCTCGTGCTGCTTCGGCGAGCACCGGACAGTTGCGGCAGTGGATGAACCGCTTGAGCTCAGGGCAGGTGCGGTCACCGGAAACGCCGACGAACCGCCAGCACTCGGGCATCGGCGGCTCAATCGCCCCGTCGCTTGCGGCTGCGTGATCGATCATCGCGATTCCTCCTTACGGGCCATCGCGCGGGCGGCCGACTGGCGATACTTCTCCGCCATTGCCGGATCACCCCGCTGCCGCGCGAGGAGTGCGAGCGCCAGGAGCGCCTCCTCGTGGCCGCCGTCGAGATAGAGCGTCTTGTGGAAGCAGCCCTCGGCGCGGTCGGCATCGCCGGCGGACTGCCAGAGCATCCCCATGAGGAAGAAGAGCTCGGGCGACGGTGGCATGAGCCCGCGGTGACGCTCCGCGTGCGCGATGGCGTCGGCGAGCTGGCCGGTATTGGCCAGCCGCCCTGCTTCGGCAAGCACGTCCTCCAGGTCGGGCACGGGCGGCGACGGAATCGGTGGCTTGGCGGGAGGGGGCAATGGCCGAGGTGGAGCGATTGGGCGGGGCGCAGCCGTGGCGGGCCGAGGCCGCGGGGCATGCACGCCGCGCCTGAGGGCGAAGAGCGAGGCTGTCCCGGCTGGGATCCAATCGCCCTGCATGATCGGCGGCTCGGCGGCCCCGAGAACGAGCAGGCCATCGGGCAGCAGGAGCCGTTCTATCTGTCGTTCGACCTGTCGGCGGCCTGTCGGCGTGAGATAGATGAGGAGGTTTCGACAGAAGATGACGTCGTAGCCGCGATGCGCTGCCGCAAACGTGGGCTCGAGGACGTTGGCCCATGTGAATCGCACCTGTCCTCGCACCTGCGTGTCGATCACGGCCTGGCTTCCCTCGACCGTGAACCAGCGATCACGGAACCCGAGGTCGGCATTGCGAAACGCATTCGTGGAGTAGCGGCCCGCTTCCGCGCGGGCCAGCGCCCGTTGGCTGATGTCGATTGCGTCGATCTCGAACTGGGCAGGTGTGAGGCCAGCACCGAAGAGCGCCATCGCGAGGGAGTAGGGCTCTTCACCGCCGGCCGACGGTGCTGAGAGGATGCGGAGTGGAGGCCGGCCGGGCATGGCGGCGCGGGTGACGGCAAAGTCGGCGACGAACTCAAAAACCTGCGGGTCTCGGAAGAACCAGCTCTCGGCAACGATCACCTCCTCGACGAGGAGATCGCGCTCGGCCAGCTCCGCGGAGGCGTGCCGCGCGTAGTCGGAAGGACTGGCCATGCCAAGGGCTTTCATCCGCTCGCGCACGGCCCGGTCGATGGCGGCTGGGCCGATCGTGTTCGCATCGAGGCCGATCCACGCTTCGAGAAGATCATTCACGCTCTGACCGGCAGGCTGGTTGACCGCTGAGCTCATGGCCTGTCCTCTCGACTCGCCGCGGGAAACAGTCCCGCTCTCAGATCGTCGGGAAGAAGCCTGTCAACGTCGAGCACCTGCACGGTTTCGCCGCCGAGCCGCAGAATGCGGCCCAGGGCAGGGGCCGACGCGAGTTGGAGCGAAGGGATCACGGCGGTCGCGTCGTCAGCCGACCGGATCACGATCACATGCTCGGCGATGAGCCCGAGCTGTTCGGCGCCGCTGGTGATCGGAAGGCCCGGGCGGGCCTCCTCTCCGAGCGATACCACGATCACCCGCGTGCTGAGCAGCGGGGCAGCCGGGCCCGCGCCGAGCAGCACGCCGAGATCCACGAGCGGCACGAGGCTGCCACGGTAGGTGAAGAAGCCGAGAACGTAATCAGGCGCCCGCGGCAGCGGTCTCGCGGATACCAGTGGAAGCACCTCCACGATGCGTCGCGACTCAATCGCGTAGGGGTGGCCGCCAAGGGAGAAAGTGAGCAGTTGCATGGGCGATCTGCCTGGATCGCCACCCCGCCACGACCGGTCGGTCGTGTCAGATGGTGAACCGCGACACCTCCTCTTTGAGGTCACCGACCGCTTGCCGAAGGTGGACGGTGGCGTCATTGAACTCGTCGAGCGCGCCGGCGGTGCGGGACGCGCCATCGGCCAGGCGGACCATGGCCTCGCGGATCTGCTCGGCGCCCTGCGACTGCGCTCGCACCCCTTCGGTGACCTGGCCGAATCGGCCCGAGATGCCCTCGACGGCCTCGATGATCTCGCCGAGCTTGCTCGACACCACACCGATCTCGCTCACACCGGCCCGCACCTGTTCGGAGAACTTGTCCATCTCCATGACGCCAGCAGAGACGGCATACTGCATTTCCTTCACCATCCGCTCGATGTCGAGCGACGCCACGGCCGTTTGATCGGCGAGCCGACGGATCTCGCGGGCCACCACGAGGAAACCGAGGCCATACTCGCCCGCCTTCTCTGCTTCGATGGCGGCGTTGATGGAGAGGAGATTGGTCTGATCGGCCACCTTCGTGATGGTGGTCACGGCGAGGTTGATGGTGGCGGCCCGTTCGCTGATGGTGGCGAGCTTGGCGCCGAAGGACGAGGTTCGCTCGGCGAGCGTCCGCATCGTCACGTCCATGCCAGCGAGATCGGCGCGGCTCTCGGCGGCCTTGGCGCCGGTGCATCCGGCCATGTCGTTGACCTCGGTCATCGTCCGCACAAGCTCCTGGCTGGTGACCGAGATTTCCTTGACGGCTGCCACGGCCTGGCTTGTCGAGGCGCCGTAGTCGGTCATGACCTGCTGCTGCTCGGCAGCCGTCGCCTGGATGGCGGTGGCCGTGCTCATGAGGGCCACCGACGACCGTTGGATGCGGCCAATGAGGCCCCGCAGGTCGCCCGTCATCGTTTGGATGGCATCGAGGAGGGCGCCGGTCTCGTCGTCGCTCGTGATGTCGACCGTGGCCCGCAGGTCACCCCCCGCGACCTGCCGCGCGACTGCCATCGCCGTGCGGACGGGACTCGAGATCGTGCGGGCGACGACAAGCGCCGCGAGCGTCACGCCCACGATCGTCGCGAGCGAGAGGCCAATGAGCGCGACCCGCTGGAAGCGCACCAGGCCGAAGGCCTCGGCAGCGTCCTGCTTGACGGAAAGGCCCCAGCGAAAGCTCGGCAGGTAGCACCAGGCGGCCACGGCCTCGGCGCCGCGGTAGTCGGTGAGCATCCCGTAGCCACGGCTGCCACGGGCAGCCTCGAGCACGCCCCCGGTTCGTTCGGCCTTGAGAGGGATTCGATGTCGGAATGCGGCGTTGGGCACATGGGCCAAAGGCGCCGTGACAAGGACGTCGTCACCGACGAGTTGGCCTGTCATGATCTCGCCCGTCTCACCAAGGCCTGTGACGTCCGAAAGCATTTGCCAGATCCGCTGGGGCGTCAGCCCGAGGGCGAGCACGCCCGTCAGGCGTCCCTTGTCGAAGACTGGGCACGTCACAAACGCGAGGGGCTGCTCGGCAGATTGATACGTCTGGAATCCACCCAGATCCGACTGGAGGAGTTTCATGGCCCGATCAAAGCCGACTGCCAGCTCCGAACCATCAAGCGGCCCTGAGACGATCGACGTTCCTGCCGGAATGGCATCGTCGAGTGCGTAGAGTACGCGACCGTCCGTATCCAGGAGCAGGAGCTGGTCATAGCCGAACGCCTGGGAGGCATAGGTTAGGTAGGAGTCTGCCTCGGCCCCCACTCGCTCCAGCAGCTTCTGAAGATCATCCGCGTCGACCGTGGTGGCCGCCGCGGCCGTGAGGTCACGCACGGCCTTCACGATGGTGGGGCCACGGGCCAGGGCAGCCGCGTCGCGAACCCGCTCACCGGCATACGACTCGAGCTCCCCCGCCTTGCCGGCTGCCGTCTGCACGAGCGTGTCGCGGACGGATCGCTCGAGAGCCGAGGTCGCAATCCTCGCGGTGATAGCGGTCAGGATCGCGCAGGGAACAAGCGCGATCACGAGAAACCAGAAGAGCAGGCGGCCCGCAATCGAGCGACGCATGGTGGGAGCAACAGACAGGTCGGGCGTCATCGCTCGCCTCCTGGATCTGCAGCGGATTCGAAAGCGGTTGGCGCGACCCATCGGTCGCCCCAGCGGCGGTAGAGGTCGGCGACGAACTCCTCCCAGTCGAGTCGGGACCGCGACAGGGGAAACGGCATCGGACGCACTGCGGTGCGGCTACTCCACACGATGTCGACCTGCCCGTCGGTCCGAATGCGGCCGATGAAGACAGGCCGCCACGTGTGCTGCGTATCGGGGTCGATCGCGATAATGCCTTCCGGCGCATCGAGGCTCTGATGTCGGAGCGAGGCTCGCACCTGGCGAAGATCGGCCGTGCCCGCTTCCCCCACGGCCTGCGCCCAGAGCATCACGCTGTTGTACGCGGCAACCATGACATCGGACGTCGTGCGGTCGATGCCATACCGTTGCTGAAAGGCACGCACAAACGCTGTGTTGTGCGGCCGATCGATCGACTGAAAATAGTTCCAGGCAGCATAGTGGCCCGCCATTTCGGCGCCCGCTTCACCCCGCAGCTCGTTCTCACCGACAGCGAACGTGACCATCGGCGTTGTTGCGGGATCAAGGCCGGCGGCACGGATGGCGCGGGCAAGCGGCAGTGCGGAATCCCCCGGCACGGCCGAGAGAATGACATCTGGCTTGGCCGCGGCGATCGCAGCCGCCGTGGCCGCCACGTTCGTGGAGCCAAAGGGCACATACGCTTCACCGACGAGCTCGGCACCGAGACTGACGAGCTGGTCTTTGATGATGGCGTTGACGCATCGCGGCCAGATGTAGTCGGAGCCCACGAGGAAAAAACGGCGGGCACCGAGGGTGTCGTGGCACCACTGCACCGCCGGAATAATCTGCTGATTCGGTGCGGCACCCGTGTAGAAGATGTTGGGCGACTGCTCCATGCCTTCGTACGCCATCGGATAGATAAGGAGATGGTCAGCAGCCTCCACGACGGGCAGCACACCCTTGCGGCAGGCGCTTGTCCAGCAGCCGACGATCACGGACACCTTTTCTTCGCGAATGAGTCGCTCGGCTTCGCGGGCGAAGGTTTTCCAGTCTGACCCCCCATCGGCAATCACCCAGTGAACGGGGCGACCGAGTAAGCCTCCCGATGCGTTGATCTGCTCGAGTGCCAGCACCTCGGCGTCGATCATCGACCGTTCACTGATGGCCATCGGGCCAGTCTGCGAATGGAGGATGCCGACCACGATGGGCTGCCGGTTGACGAGGAGCCGATCGAGGAGAAGCCAGCCGACCGCGGCGCTTGCCACAAGGCCCGCCACCGTGACCCAGGCAGGCCACGGGCGGCGGTTCCCGCGGACCGCAGGCCGATCGGCGCGAGCATCGGGAAGTGAGAAATGGGGCGTCATGGCTGCGAGGACAAAAGCTTGGGAGGCCAGGGGAGGCGATGCCCAGGACCACCTGCAATCTTTGTCCATCTTTCCTGACCGGGCGCCCGATCGCAAAAAAAGCCGCTTTTTCACGCCCCGGGTGCCGGTGGGGGGCCTGAATATCCGGCACAGAGCGAGAATTCACCCGAGCCAAATACTGGCCGCGATCGCTTGGAGGGGGTACTATTGCCCGTTGAAACGTATGGTGCCGGTTTTGGGATGGGTATATCCCCTTCCCCTGTTTCCCACCCATTGCCGCAGAGGCTTCCTTTGACGCTCCCGGTGCCACGACAGGTCACGCGTGTGGGCGGCGTCCAGCCGGCCATTGAGCGGATCATCGGGGTCTCTGCGTGGGCCGATCAGGTACGGCGGTCCATCGAGCTCGTGGCGGCGCACCAGTCGAGCGTGCTGGTCATGGGGCCCAGCGGCACCGGCAAGGAGCTCATCGCCCGGGCCATCCACGCGTGTAGCCCACGCGGCAAGAAGCCGTTCATTCCGGTGGACTGTGCTGTCACGACGGGAACACTCTTCGCCAGCCATATGTTTGGGCACGTGAAGGGATCCTTCACCGGCGCCACGTCCTCAACGCTCGGATGCTTTCGTGCGGCCGAGGCCGGCACCATCTTTCTTGACGAGATCGGGGAGATGGAGCTTGAGCTCCAGGCCAAGCTCCTCCGTGTGCTCCAGCAGCGGGTTGTCGTGCCCGTGGGCAGTCATGACGAGTTGCCCGTTGATGTCCGCGTGCTCGCGGCGACAAACCGCGACCTGGCAGTGGAAGTGAACGAGGGCCGGTTTCGCGAGGATCTCTTCTACCGGCTCAACGTCGTGGCGATCCGTACGATTCCCCTCCGGGAGCGACCGGAGGACGTGCCCGTTCTGGCCGATCGGTATCTCGCGGAGCTTGCAGGGCGGCACGGCATGCCGATGTGTGCGCTGACCAGCGAGGCCGTCGCGATCCTCCAGTCGTATGCCTGGCCCGGCAATGTCCGCGAGCTCGAGAATGTGCTCGAGCGGGCAGTCATGTTTTCGACCGGCGACACGATCGATTCTGACTCCCTCACCGGGCTCATTTCCGGTGGTGATGAGCCGGGGCGGCCGCTCGGCAGTCTCGGCCAGATGGCGATGGCCGCCAGCCGCGGCATCGTGTCACCAACATCGCTTCCGGGCGTGTTTCGTGTGGAGCCGAAGATCGCGCCCGCAGCCAGGCCCGTCGAACTGCCCGGTGAATCGGCGGCTTCGCCGCTCGCGCCGGCCGATTCAGCGAATGGCACGGATGCAGACTGGCCAACGCTGGCCGATGTCGAGCGGGTTCACCTCGAGCGGACGCTCGCGGCAACGATGCAGAACAAGTCGCTGGCCGCCAAAATGCTTGGCATCGACCGCTCGGTGCTCCGTCGCAAGCTCCAGCGATTCGGCCTCGACGACACCTGAGCGAGGCACGGCCCGCGCTCGGCGGGCGTCGTCTGCCTAGCCGGCCCTTAGCCGGCCCTTAGCCCGCCTTAGCCCGGATTGTCGGGGTTTCTTCATCCGGCACACGCAGCTTGAGGGTCGTGGCTGCTGTCGATGCGGGAGGAGCCCGCCGCTCCTGCGTAAACCCACGCGTTCCCGTGCTCAGGAAATCCCGAAGGTGCTGGATGGCGGAGCAGGTGAACTCTCGGCTGAGCGCCTCGAGCACTTCACGCCACGCCAGGCCGCGACGATAGATGACGCGGTAAGCAGCCTTGAGCGCCACGATGTCGTCGCTCGTGTGCCCACTTCGCCGGAGGCCCACGATGTTGAGCCCCACCACGCAACTCGTTTGGCCGTCGAGGAGCATGAACGGCGGCACGTCCTGAACGACGCGGGCGTGGCCACCGACCATCGCGAGCCGTCCGACGCGACAGAACTGATGCACCGCAACAGCTCCGGATACGAACGCGCGGTCTTCCACGGTCACATGCCCACCGAGGAGAGCGGCGTTGGCGAAGATACAGTTGTCGCCGACCGTCACATCATGACCGAAATGCGCGCCGGCCATGGCGTAGTTGTGACTGCCAATGCGCGTGGTTGCTGTCGGCTTCATGGCGCGGTGGATCGTGACGTGCTCGCGAAACACGTTGTGGTCGCCGATCACGACCTTCCCGGTCTCCGCCGGGCGGGCGGCATGCTGCGGGGCACCCCCGATCACGGCGTGCTCACCAATCTCGTTGTCGCAGCCAGCGGTCACGCCAGACTTGATCACCGCGCCGGCAGCGATCGTGCAGCGGTCGCCGATCTCGACATCCGGCTCGATCGTGGCAAAAGGCCCGACGGTGACCCCGACTCCAAGCGTGGCGCCTGGACTCACGACGGCCAACGGATGGATGCTCACGGGAGTCCCTTCAGGATGCACGGACCGGAACGAAAAGCCGGGTCGGAGGGGTTATCGGCTCGGGAACGCCCGGGATTCAATGCCAGTTTCGCGCCGCGAGGCGTACTCATCCCACATCGCCCCCCTTGCCAGGCCATTGGCTTCCCGAGGCATCGGTCGTCCCTATACTGCGGGGGAACTGGAGACAATCAGCATGACACGTGAAGAGCGCTACGCGGCCGCAGAAAAGTTGAAGGACGATGGCGACCTGGCCGCAGCCGTCGCAGCGATGGAGGCCCTCGTCGCCGACGAACCAGGCTTCACCCTGGCACACTCCGCGCTGGGCGCGTGGTGCACACGGCTCGAGCGACACGCCGATGCCGTCCGGCACGCCCGCAAGGCCTGTGAGCTCGAGCCTCAGGATCCCTTTAGCTATACGGCGCTCTCGGTGGCCTGCATGCGGGCGGGCATGATTCCGGAGGCCGAGGAAGCGCTCGCAAGGGCGAAGACGATACAAGGCGGCTGACGGCCGGTCGAGCGTCACTCGTTCCCGCTGCCGGCTTGCGGTTCCTTCGGCAGGCTGAGTGCCCTGACCAAGCGATCCAGCCGTTCGCGGTCAGCCGCGGTCAACCGCTGGCTGTCGATGCCCGCCGCCTTGGCTCGTGCAAGCGTTGCCCGAGCGGCTCGCTCCTCACCGGCCGCGTGTTCGGCCACCGCCAGGTGGAGGTGCTTCACGGCCGATGGTACGAGCACGGCTTCACGAAGATCCGCGACCGCTCCAGCGGTGTCACCAACGGCCAGACGGACAATCCCACGGGTGTCGAGCAGGTCAGACATGGCACCGAGCTGTTCGATGGCAGCGTCGATGAGCGTGAGAGCTTCCTCGGCGGTTTCCTCGCGGGCGAGATGGAGAGCAAGATTATTGCTCACAATGGCTCGCTGATCGGGCTCGAGATTTGTCGTGGCAAGCAACGCGCGGTAGAGCCCCACGCTCTCGGCCTCGCGTCCCTCGAGCGAGGCGAGCTCCACGTCGATCATCCGGATGATGAAGCTGCCTGGGTCGACCTCTTTCGCTTTGTCGAGTTGCTCACGGAGGCGGGCGGCAGCCTTGCGGGCCGATGCGTCATCGGTCTGGGAGGACGCGACGCGCAGTGCCATCGTCAGGGCCCGTTCGAGCGACATCGCATCCCAGTGCGTGTCGAGGAGGTCGAGGGCCTCGTCGATGCGGCCATGCCGCCCTAAAAAATCGATACGAGCGAGGATGCCGTCGCCTGAGAGTGTGGCATACTGCTCGAACACACGGTCGGCCGCCTTCGCGAAGCCGAGGTCGTCCAGAATCTTGCCTACGGCGGCCAACTGCGCCGGGTCATCCTCTGGCACGACACCTCCCGGCATGAGCCTTCTCGCAAACTCGACGGCTTTGGGCCGGTTGTTCTCGAGCAGGGCCAGCTTTGCTTCGAGGGCGATTGTGATTGCGGAGTCTGGCGATATCTGACTGAGACGCCGGAGCCATGTGCGGGCCGTCGAGGCCTCGCCATGCTCGATGAGCTTCTCGATCAGCATGGCGACTTGGGTCGGGGGTGTTTTCGGGGCGGCGGCGAGCGCCACCCATGCGTTGCGGGCGTCTTCCCACTGGCCGGTTTGCTCCAGGAGTTGGGCCCGTAGCATTCGCTGGGCGGCCGTGAGTGGCTGCTTCGCCGCCAGTTCCTCGAGGAGCCCGAGCGCCTGCCGACAGGCAGCGGGCTCGGGACGTCGGGCCAAGAGGGTGATCTCGAGCTCGAGATCTTCCGGGGCCGCCTTCCCTGCAACACTGCGGTTCTCGTGGAGGATGGCACGCGCTTCTTCAAGCTGACGGTACGTCCCGCGGCCAGCGGTCTGCTCCGCAAGCATTCGGCGAGCCCAGGCCTTCTTTGGGGCCGTGTCCTTGCCCGTCGCCGCGAGGATGCGATCGAGCAAGTCTTTGGCCTCCATCGACCGCCCTCTCCGGGCCTCGAACATCGCCAGCCCGCCGACGGCGTCGAGATTTTCAGGCCAGCCCTCCACGGCCTCGCGGAGGTATCGCTCGGCCTCATCGGAGCGGCCGAGCATCTCGTACCCCTGGGCCAGGGCGAGCTGCCGACGTGGCTCGTCCATCAGTTCACTCGCCTTCTTGAGGGCGCGCTCGGCTCCAATCGGATTCGACGCTATGCGGCGGTGGGTAAAGACCGCGAGCCAGACCTCGGGTACCTCAGGGGCAATCTCGGTCGCCTGCTCGAGCACCTCACCTGCCCGCTCGAGCCGCCCTGAACGAACAAGCAGTTGGCCCAGCCAGAGGAGGCCATCGTAATTCTGCGGATTGTTTGCGACGCTCTGTTCGGCGATCGCCACGGCCTCGTCGAGTTTCCCTGCCCGCAGTTCCACCTCAGCAGAGATGCGCTCGAGCCCCGTGATGCCCGCGTCGCCCAGACGCTCCATCGCCTGTTGGGCTTCCTCCAGGCGATTCGCCGCGTAGAGCATGGCCACGAGCCGACGGACCACCATCGGATTCACAGGCCCGGACGTGACGGCCCGCTGAAGTCTGTCAATGGCGGCAGACCGCTCGCCACGAAGGTTTTCCACATCCGCCAACAGGAGTTGGATCTGGATCCACCCTGGTCGCTCGGCCCCGGCTTCGATGAGACGTCCACGCGCAGCGTCGAGGAGCTGACGGATGTCGTCCGGGAGGTCGTCCGATGGACGGCCTCCTGATTCTGCGGCCTTCGTCAGGAGCTCCCTCGCCTCGAGGATCTTGACGCTGGCCTCGGCCACCTTGGTGCGTGCCGATTTGGGGCCTGCGATCGACGCGATCTCCGTCATGGCGCCCCGTGCCTTCTCGAGGTTTCGAGAGCTGAGGGCCAACTCCAGAATGGCCTCGCGAGGTTTGAGCTCCCCAGGCTGGAGCTTGGCCGTCTCTCCCCAAAGCCGCTCGCCGTCCGAAGCATTCCCGGCAGCGAGCTGCATGGACGCCAGCAATTCGAGCACCCTCAGCTTGTCTGCCACCGCCAGGCCAGCGGCCCGAGTCTCGATCGCCGCGAAGGCTGCCATCGCCGCGTCGTGGGGCTGGCGGGCTGCCACCTGAGCCTCGACGAGAAGCATGGCAGCCGAGTCGCGCAGTGCCGACGGCACGTTGGCGATGACCTTGCCGGCCTCGACGGGGCCATCGGCGCGAAGCGCCAGCGTGACAAGCGAGGCCCATACAGCCGGGTCGGCGTTCTTGTTCGCGATTGGTGCCAGAAGGTCACGAGCGGCCTTCATCTCACCCCGCTGGCTGAGCGATTCGGCGCGGAGGAGAGCCACCTGGGCAGCAGGCACGCGAGGGTTCTGTGCGATGGCAGTCAGAAGGCCATCGATCCCGCCCCAGTCCTGCTCCCGTTGCGGAAGCGCGGCCTGCCGGGCGATCCGCAGTTGGAGGAGCGGATACCACACCTGGGGGATCGAGGTGAGTTGTTCTTCTGAAAGGCCCCTGGCAAGGGCCTCGAATTCCGCGCGCGCCTCATCGGTTCGGCCCGTCGCCATCATCGCCTCAGCGGCGCCAGCGCGGGCGGCCACCGAGGTGGGGTCGTCGCTCAACACACGCCGATTCACCTCGAGTTGTGCGTCGAACTCGGAGAGCTTGCCATGGCACAGACCGAGATAGATATCAACCTGCCGCACGAACTCGGCATTGCCCATGGCCATCGGCCGCAATTGCTCGAGCTTGGTCTTCGCTTCCGCCCATCGTTGCTCCGCGAGCAGAAGCCTCGATTCGAGGAGCCAGATAGCCGGGTTCATCGGGCCCATGACCTCACGGGTCCGGGCGATCGCCTGGGCGGCCTCGGTCAATTTCCCCTGCTGGAGAAGCACGTCTGTGAGCTGGAGCAGCAACGCTGGACTCCCAGGAATTTTTCCGGCGCCTTCGAGGAGAATCTCCTCGGCGCGCTCGCTGGCACCGCTCCGGAGGAAGACGTCGGCGAGGATGCGATAGGATCGCTCATCCGAAGGGAATTGCTTGACCGCTTGTTCCGCGGTCGCCTCGGCGACGGAAAAATCGCGGCCGGCGATCGCCAGTTCGTAGTCGATGAACACGCAGTCGGGGTTGTCTGGTGCCAGCTCGCGGGCTTTCTTGACGGCCTTGGTCGCATCCTCCAGTTGGCCGCGGCCGTGATACCATTTCCCGAGCGCGACCCATGCCCGGAAATCATCGGCATGTTCCTCGACGAGGCGCTGAAGCACGCCCCGGGCGTCGTCCGCAGACGCCATTCGATCCTGGAGCATCGTCGCGAGGATGACAAACGCGTCCGTGGGAGCCATTGCCGTGTCGGCAGCTTCCGTGAACCGTCGGTTCTCGAGGTCGTAGCCAATGGCCTTCGCAACGATCGCCGCAGCCTCTTTATATTGACTGATGCCGATGTAGGCGCTCGCCTTGATGAGTAGCACACGCTTGGCCGTTTCTGGATCGGCCGGCGTGCCCTGCGTGTCTTTCGCAATCCGATCCTCAAGGATCTGCAAGTGCTCGAGGGCGGTGGGAGCCATCCCCATCCGAACCTCGAACTCGGCGAGTTGGAGGCGGAGGGCGTCGTTGTCGGGGGCTCGACGGAGAGCTTCCTCGACAGTGTTGAAGGCCCGGTCGCGATCGATTCGCGAGGCATTGGCGGACGATGCTCGCCCGAGCAGGAGCTTCGAGTAATCGGCGAAGGCCTCATCATCGCCAGGTCGCAAAGACACATACTGCCCGAGGAGATCCAGGGCCTCAGCCGCCTTCCCTTCGGCGAGCCGCTCCTTGGCGAGCTGCTGTTTCCCCTCGGCATTGCGATAAATCTGTAGTCGGCGCAGCAGCACGATGCCGCCGGCCGCCACGACGGCCCCGACCATGAGAACCAGCAGGAGCTTGAAATTGATCCGTTGCACGGCTCGGGAGCTCTCCGGGGGCGGGCTGCCGGGCCCCCGGCCAAAGCGAGTGGACGCCTTGGCGTGGACCGGCGGGAGGGTGTCTGAAACCCGAAGTTTAGCAGTCCTTTGCAAGGATTTCGCCATCACGGTTCGGCGGTGGACTGTGCTGCGTGGCTTCCGCGAGCCCGCGATATGGGCAAAGTCTGCGGGCCGGTCGAGCCGATACTGACGAAGAACGGGAGTCTGCCGCTCAGGCAAACCTTGCGGGCCAGGGGGCACCTCCCGAACGCGTCGCCGGAGATTCGCTGCACCCATGAGCCTTCCGACCAACCCTCGCCGCGTTGCCGTTGTGTTCGCGGTGGGCTTCCTCGGCACGGTGTGCCTTGCCGCGCCGCCCTCGGGCCGTGAGAAGGGCTCCCAGGCTGCCAGCCGCCGCATACAGGATCCCCATGTGGTTTCGGCGGGGGGGGCGCGGTGTAGTTGTCGTAGCGGCGCGTGTTCCTGCGACGATCGGACCACGGGCCACAACGGGCACCATCCAGACTGCCGTGACGGACGATGTGCACCCTATTGTCCGGTCCGACCGCAGCACTATGGGTACTACGGAACCGAGTGGCGACGATGGACGGGGCAGGGAGTCGTGGCCGTCTCGGATGAACGGGCAGCAACGCCGGCGCTGCCGCCACGCATGGCCGTGCCAGGCCCAGACCAGGAGTCAATGCAACCGTCGGTCAACGAAGATCTCCAGCCAGGTGATGATCGCCCAGCCGCCGCGGCACCTGAATCTTCCTTCCCCGAACCACTCACACCGGCACCCGCGCCGCGCTCGCCACGGGCCGCCGCTCCTGCGGAGCCAGAGGCCTTTGTGCCCCCGCCCGCCCCCGAGCCTGCGGCCTCGGTGCCTCTGCCGGAGGATGAAAACCTCTTCAACTCAGGCATCCGACAAAAAGCCCGGCGGAAGTTTGCGGTCGGGGCTGGCGAGGGGATGCAACGAAACGAAGACGGCGGGGTTCGGGCCGCTACCCACACGACGCCGGTGGTGCCGAAGCCGGTGCTGGTGCCACCGGTGGCCTTCGACCGCGCCGCAGAAGCCCGCCTGCTTCGTGAGATTCGGTAGGTGCGGGCGCACTGCGAGAGGCGGGAGTCGAACCCGCACGCCTTGCGGCACTGGATCCTAAGTCCAGCGCGTCTGCCAGTTTCGCCACTCTCGCGTGACGGTTCGGTGCGTCGCGCCGAACCGTTTCGGTGAGTGTACCTCGGTCGGCCAATCAATGACTCGATCCGACCGAGCTACGGCCCATCGGAGGCGTCGCCCGCGGCCGTAGGAGCCGACTGCAGAAACCGTTCGAGATTCCCCTCCCCACTGGCCGATCGGGCGGGCCACGAAGCGAAGAGGTGGTCGCACACGGCAGCGTCGCTGGCCACCATCTTGAATCCATAGCGAATCTCGAGGCTCACGATCTGCTGGTCGGGGCCATGCCTCGTGTTCCACTGCATCGCGAGCGCGTGGGCCGCGGGCTCGGCGAAAACTTTGGCGTCGGGCCTTGCCAGGTGCCAGAAGAACGTATGCCAACGGTGGTTCGCGAGCGTCGTAAATCCACCCGTCGGATGGTCCCGTTCTACCGGCCGACCATTTCGAAGGATGTCGACTTCCGAGCCATCCGCGAGAACCGCTCGTCCGTATACCCACTGCTCCCTGGACGGAACACCTCCGAACATGGCCCACTCCTGCTGGAGCGCCGTGAGGTTGATCGCGACGGCCAGCGGCAGCGGGAGCTGCTCCGATCGCCACGGTGGGAGCTTGATCACAAAAGCCAACGCCGCGATCGTTCCCGCGGTGGCACATACCCAGGTCGCGGGCTTTCCGAGTGTGAGCACGCGGTCATCGTCAGTCGCGGCGGCCGACCCCCAAACCTCGCGCGGGAGCAGCGGAAGCCATGCCACGATTCCGACGATGGGAAAGAGGCCGATGGTCATGGTGATCGCGGTCCCGATGTGAAAGATCGTGAACACGGCGACCAGGCCAACGCGGACTCGCGGCGTCGGTGCTATCAGAAGGAGAACGGGAAGCAGCACTTCACCACCGATCACAAGCCACTGGAGGGGGCGGGTCCACCAGGCGTCGCTTGCCAACATCATGCCAAGCAGGGTTCCGTGGTCATGGACTGAGAGTGCCACCGTCATTGCATTGCCCGAGAGCCAGTCGGCGTTGCACTTCGATAGGCCCGCGCCGAGGTAGACCGCGACGAGTTGGAGCACGAGCGCCGCGGTCGCGACCGAGGAGACAGCGGTCGGGGGCTCCATGCCCGGGGCGAGCGTCGGCTGCCGCAGGGAGTCGAGAGACCACCGCGCACCCAACGGCAAAAACATCGCCCAGAACATCTGGCAGGCAAGCCACACATCGCCGGAGTTCACGGCCGGCGAGCCGCGACGGATGATGCTCACGACCGCGACCCACCCCACGATCGTGGCGATCCGTGTGTGCCAGCCGATCGCGAGTGCCGCGCCCGCGAGGCCCTCGAGCGCGAGGACCGTGCCGCTCCAGGCCGTTGAGTCGTGGGCAAAGGCCAGCGACCACATCGTCACTGTGCCGTGGTACCGCATGATCGTGTCGAGCGGAAAGATGCCGCTCGGGCCGAGCATCATCTCGAGGTCAGCCATGCGCTCGATGCAGTCAACGACGAGGATCAGCCCGAGCCCGACCCGGTAGATCGCGAGGCTGCGGGCATCGAGAAGGAATGCCCTCCAAGGCAGGAGTCTGCGGCTCGTTGTCTTCCAGGCGTCGCGCATGACGTGAGATTACGCGCACATTGCCTCCAGAGACCAAGGGCAAAAAGCAGGCATTGCTGTGGCTCGGGGCAAGTCACGACCCCTCGCGGATGCGTTTTTCTGGAGTCTGATTCCTCCGGAACCCGCGCAGCACCAGCGACTCAGTGCGCTTCCCCATAGAAGCCCCTCGCGCCAGCGAGGGGACGGCGGGCCGTTGGGCAAACCCACTCATGATGGCACGTTGGATGTCCCACCGCCCGCAGCCCCTCGGCTATCGCCGTGGGCTATCCAGCATTCGCTTCGCCATCCTGGCTTCGCTTGCAAACAACGCTGGCTCCGCGGCACGGGCAACCCCTCGCGGATGCGTTTTTCTGGAGTCTGATTCCTCCGGAACCCGCGCAGCACCAGCGACTCAGTGCGCTTCCCCATAGAAGCCCCTCGCGCCAGCGAGGGGACAGCGGGCCGTTGGGCAAACCCGCTCGAAGGAAAAGGAAGGAAAAGGGCAGGCAGGAAAAGGAAGGAAAAGGGCAGGCATAATCGCGATCGGGTTCGCCCATCGCGGGGCAAAATGATTTGAAAAGGGGGGCGCAGCTCATTTGGAAAAGAAGTCAGTCCCCACCACGGCCTGGTTCATGAAACGACCGGGTGAGTCATTGATCGCGGCGACGCGGTGCGCTCCCGCACGCGGGCGCAGGGAGGGCTTCCTTGAACGCCGCAGGGGCGCAAACTACAACTTCGCTCGGTATTGTGCGGCTCCCTCACTGGAGTCCGCTACGCCCGTTTCCCTCGCGCAGCGAACATAAGAATGCATGTCCCCCTGGTGGTGCTCGGTGGCGGTCCCGGCGGCTATGCGGCCGCGTTTCTGGCGGCTGACCTCGGCATGGAGGTGACACTCGTCGATCGCGACGAGCGCCTGGGCGGCACCTGCCTGCTCCGCGGCTGCATTCCGTCCAAGGCCCTTCTCCATGTCGGGCGGGTGCTGTCGGAATCCCGCGAGATGGCCGAGTGGGGGATTCAGTTCACGCCTCCGAAGATCGACATCGATGCCTTGCGGGCCCGCAAGGATAAGGTGATCGCCACGCTCACCGGCGGGCTCGCCACGCTGGCCCGTCGCCGCAACGTTACGGTCGTCCATGGCGACGCACGTTTTACCGGCTCAGCGGCGCTGGCGGTGACCGGAGCCGATGGCAAAAACACCACGATCACGTTCGATCACTGCATCCTGGCAACAGGATCGCGGCCGGCCCGCATTTCGGCGTTCGACATTGGCAGCCCCCGAGTCATGGACTCCACCGGCGCCCTCGAGCTCCGCGATATCCCGGAAAAACTCCTCGTGGTTGGCGGCGGCTATATCGGCCTGGAGATGGGAACGGTCTATGCCGAGATCGGGTCGAAGGTCTCCGTGGTCGAGCTCACCGACGGGCTGCTGCCCGGCGCCGATCGTGACCTCGTGAAGCCGCTCCAGAAGCGGATTGAAAAACTTTTTGCTGCGATCCATCTGAAAACAAAAGTCGTCTCGCTCACGGATACGGGCTCGGCCGTGCGGGTCGCTTTCGAGGGCCCCGAAGGCCCGTTCACCGAGGAGTTTTCACGAGTCCTCGTGTCGGTTGGGCGTCGGCCCAACTCCGACGGAATCGGCCTCGAAAACACCGGCGTTGTGGTCACTCCCAAAGGCTTTGTCGAGGTGGATGAACGCCAGCGGACGGCTAATCCCCACATCCTCGCCATCGGCGACGTCTGCGGTGAGCCCATGCTTGCCCACCGCGCGAGCCATCAGGGGAAGGTGGCGGTTGAGGTGCTGCACGGTGAGCCGGCGATCTTCGCGCCCCGCGCTATTCCAGCCGTGGTATTCACCGATCCTGAAATCGCCTGGGCGGGGCTGACGGAGCAGGAGGCTGCCGCGAGCGGACGCGAGGTAGAAATCAGCCGCTATCCGTGGGCGGCCAGCGGTCGTGCTCAGGCGATCGGACGCACCGACGGCCTCACCAAGCTCCTTGTTGACCCCGAGACCGATGCGGTGCTGGGCGTGGGCATCGTCGGCGCGGGTGCCGGCGAGCTCATCGCCGAGGGAGTCCTCGCCATCGAGATGGGCTGCTCGGCCCGTGATCTCATGGAGACGATCCATCCCCATCCCACCCTCGGGGAGACGGTCGCCTTCTCGGCGGAGAACTATTTTGGCCTGGCGACCGAAATCTACCGGCCGAAGACCGAGGCTGCGGCCCACTGACCCCGCCGCGGTGCCGGCCGACGGCCCGGATCGTCGCCGCCCCCGGGGTCTTGCCAGCCGGTATTTACGCAGGCTGAATTCCCCGGGATACTTCAAGATAGTTTCCCGGAACCCCCGGAGTTTGCCATGTCCGCACCCGAAATTGACCAAGCCGGAAGCGATGTTGTCTCGCCGTCCGAAGGAGCCAACGGCGCCGCGCCGTTGCCCAGCGGGGCCCACGCGATCATGGCCATCGGTCAGGTCGGGGATGGGGCATCGGGCCAGCCCGAGGTGACGGACGGCGTTGCGTCGGTCGATTCCGACCCCACGGAAACCCGAGAATGGCTCGACTCGCTCCGGTACGTGATCAATAGCCGGGGTGGCGATCGCGCCGCCTATCTCCTCCAGGCCATTGAGCAGGAGGCCTACCGGCTCGGGGTGCCGATCCCGTTCGTGGCCACCACGCCCTACATCAACACGATTCCGGTGGACCGTCAGCCGCCCTTCCCGGGCAATCGTGAGATCGAGCGGCGGATCAAGAGCATCATTCGGTGGAACGCGATGGCGATGGTCGTCCGTGCCAACCGCGAAGACAAGAGCATCGGCGGCCATATCTCGACGTTTGCTTCGTCGGCGACGCTCGTGGAAGTGGCCATGAACCACTTCATCCGTGGCCGTGGCGACAACTACTCAGGTGACCAGGTCTACTTCCAGGGCCACGCCTCTCCGGGGATCTACGCCCGCGCCTTCCTCGAAGGCCGCATCTCCGAGAAGCAGCTCGAAAACTTCCGCCGCGAGCTGGCCGAAGGGGGAGGGCTGTCGAGCTATCCGCATCCCTGGCTCATGCCCGGCTTTTGGGAGTTCCCGACGGTCTCGATGGGCCTCGGGCCCCTCATGGCGATCTACCAGGCCCGGTTCAACAAGTATCTCCAAGACCGGGGCATCAAGGACACGAGCAAGCAGCATGTCTGGTGCTTTATCGGCGACGGTGAGACGGACGAGCCGGAGACGCTCGGGAGCATCTCGCTGGCGGCCCGTGAGGGGCTCGACAATCTCGTCTTTGTCATCAACTGCAATCTCCAGCGGCTCGACGGCCCTGTGCGTGGCAACGGCAAGATCATCCAGGAGCTCGAGGGCGTTTTCCGGGGCGCCGGCTGGAATGTCATCAAGGTGATCTGGGGTGATGAGTGGGATTCGCTCCTCGACAAAGACACCGAAGGCCTGCTCGTCAAGCGGATGAACGAGATCGTTGACGGGCAGTATCAGAAGTACGTCGTGATGCCCGGCCGCTACATCCGCGAGCACTTCTTCGGTGCCGAGCCGCGGCTCGGCGAGATGGTCGCGCATCTCTCAGACGAGAAGCTCAAGAAGCTCCGCCGCGGTGGCCACGATCCCGAGAAGGTGTATGCCGCATACGCCGCCGCGATGCAGTGCCACGGCAAGCCGACGGTCATCATCGCCAAGACCATCAAGGGCTACGGCCTCGGCGAAGTGGGCGAAGGCCGCAACGTCACCCACCAGCAGAAAAAACTCAACGAAGACGAGCTGCGGGCCTTCCGTTCGCGGTTCGGCATCCCGATCTCGGATGACGAAGTCGCCAAGGCGCCGTTCTATCGGCCCTCCGAAGATTCCGAAGAGATGCGGTATCTCCGCGAGCGGCGGCAGGCCCTGGGCGGCTCCGTGCCATCCAGGCCACTGGATTCACCGAAGCTCCAGACACCAACGCTGGACGACTATCGGGGCTTCATCGAGAAGAGCGCTGGCCGAGAGGTCTCCACGACGACGGGCGTCGTCACGCTCTTGGCATCGCTGCTCAAGGACAAGCATGTCGGGAAGTACATCGTCCCGATCGTGCCTGACGAATCGCGCACCTTCGGCATGGACCCGCTCTTCAAGCAGTGCGGGATCTACGCCCACGCCGGCCAGCTTTACGAGCCCGTCGATTCCGACCAGCTCCTCTACTACCGCGAGGCGAAGGACGGCCAGATCCTCGAAGAGGGGATCACCGAGGCGGGGAGCATGTCGAGCTTCATTGCCGCCGGCACCGCCTATGCGTCGCACGGCGTGCCGATGATCCCGATGTTCATCTACTACTCGATGTTCGGATTCCAGCGGATCGGGGATCTGATTTGGGCCGCATGCGATTGCCGGGCTCGCGGCTTCTTGATCGGTGGCACGGCCGGCCGTACCACCCTCAACGGCGAGGGGCTCCAGCACCAGGACGGCCACAGCCATCTCTTTGCGTTGGCCTATCCGACCGTGCGAGCCTACGACCCCGCCTTCGTCTACGAGTCGACCGTGATCATGCTCGAGGGCCTCGAGCGGATGTACGCCAAGGGCGAGGACTGGATCTACTACATCACGGTCTACAACGAAAACTACGAGATGCCTTCGATGCCCGCGGGCTGTGAAGAGGGCATCCTCAAGGGCATGTACCGGCTGAAGGATGTGCCGGCCAGGGGCGACACGCCGCTGGCGAAGCTGCCACCTGTCAACCTGCTGGGGTCGGGTGCAATCCTCCGCGAGGTGATTCGAGCGGCCGACATCCTGGCGGAGCGATGGGGCATTGCGAGCACGGTCTGGAGCGTCACGAGCTGGAAAGAGCTTCGCCGCGAGGCGCAGACATGCCGCCGCTGGAACATGCTCCACCCCGAGGAGTCGCCGAAGACGAGCTATATCGAGTCGCTCATCGGCGATGCCGAGGGCGTGTTTGTGGCGGCGAGCGATCATGTCCGGGCCGTTCAAGAACAGATCGATCCGTGGATCCCCGGGGGGATTTTCGCCCTCGGCACTGACGGTTTTGGCCGCAGCGAGATCCGCGGCGTCCTGCGGCGGCACTTCGAAGTTGATGCGGAGTGTGTGGCCGTGGCCGCGCTGTGGCGTTTAGCTGAGACGGGGGCCATCGGCCGCCACGTCGTGACAGACGCGATTCGGCAGCTTGGCATCAACCCGGATAAGATCGACGCTGCCCTCGCCTGATGGCGATCGGGCATACCCCTCCTGGTTTTCATTTCTCACTCCTTTCTCTTCAAGCATGGCAACTGATTTCACGCTTCCCGACCTGGGAGAAAACATCGCCTCCGGTGACGTCGTCACGGTCTTCGTTTCGGAGGGCGATGTCCTGAAGCCCGGGCAGGCCTTGCTCGAAGTCGAAACCGACAAGGCCGTGATCGAGGTTCCTTGCCCGCCCGGTGGGCGAGTTGAGAAGGTGCTCGACACGGTGAAGGTTGGTCAGGCCCTCGTGGTGTTGGGGGCTGGGGCTGCTGCGGCCGCCAAGCCGGCGCCAGCGCCCGCTGCACCTCAGGCTGCTCCCGTGGCGCCATCGCCATCGCCATCGCCATCGCCATCGCCAGCTCCGGCTCCCGCACCGTCAGCTGCCGTAGCTCCGCCGCCGCGTCCATCTCCAGCTCCTGTGCCGATCGCGCCCGTTGCCGAGCCGGCTCCCGTAGCAGCCACGGCCACCGTCGAGCCTGCCGGGCCTGCTGTGCGACGGCTTGCTCGGGAGTTGGGCGTCGATCTCGCGAGGGTCCGGGGCACTGGGCCCTCGGGTCGCATCGTGCGGGAGGATGTCATCGCCGCGGTCCGCCAGGCCAGCAGTGGTGCTTCCTCGACACGCCCGCGGACTTCCCCTGGAACCGAGCGGGATGACTGGGGTCCAATCCGCCGCGAGCAAATGTCGCGGATGCGGAAGACGATCGCCGCCAATATGGTGCGGAGCGTCTCCACGATCCCCCATCTCACGAACTTCGACGATGCAGACGTCACGGAGCTCGAACGGCTTCGCAAGGAGAGTGTCACGGAGTATGCCAAGGGCAATCTGAAGCTCACGGCTCTTGCGTTCGTCATCAAGGCGGTGAGCCTTTCGCTGCGGCAGCACCCGGCCGTCAATGCCACGGTCGATACCGAGAAGGGCGAGATCGTCTACAAGGAATATGTGAACGTCGGTCTGGCGGTCGATACGCCGCGTGGCCTTGTCGTGCCCGTGCTGAGGGATTGTGACCAGCTCTCGATTCCGCAGATCGCCCAGGCGATTGCCGACACGGCCGAGAAGGCCAAGAACGCGCAGTACGGCCTCGAAGACCTGCGGGGCGGCACCTTCACGATCAGCAATCTCGGCGCGGTCGGTGGGGCTTATTCCACGCCCATCATCAACTGGCCCGAGGCCGCGATCCTCCTCCTCGGCCGGTCGAGAAAAATGCCGGTTGTGCGTGAGGACCGCATCGAGCCGAGGCTCATGATGCCACTTTCGCTTTCGTATGATCACCGCCTCATCGACGGGGCCATGGCTGCCCGGTTCCTTACCGAGGTGATTGGCTACCTCGAAAGCCCGGGCCGGTTGCTCCTGGCTCGGTGAGATCGCCACTGGAACGGATTGTGACACCCACCGCGAGTATTGATTCGGCCGGGACAGCGAGCCTGGCATTCGTCGAGGAGCTTTTCGAGCGCTACCAGGAAGACCCTGCGAGTGTCCCGCCAGACTGGCAGGCATACTTTGCATCCTGGGAGGGAGCCGACGGCGGCGGGCAAGCCGTTGTGCCAACGGCCGGTGACCATACGGTCACGGCCCCGCCTGTCGCGATCAATGGTCATCCTGATTCACGGTCTCGCCTGGTAAGTCCCGACGGAATCGCCACGGGGCAGACCGTTGCGTTGGCCAATGGCGACGTCCACCTTCCGGCCGCTCCGGCAGGCGAGGCGAAGCCGTTGCCGCTGCCCGGTGTCACCACCGATGAACGCCTCGCCTTCCTTCAGGATCGGGTGGATCAGCTTGTGCGGGCCTACCGCGTGCGCGGTCATCTCATGGCGGAGATCGATCCGCTCGGGAGGCCGCGCCCGGGGCTGCCGGAACTCGATCCGCAGTTCTACCACCTCACCGAAGAGGACATGGATCGGTCTTTCTCGACCGACACGATCGAGGGGCCGCAATCGATGTCGCTGCGGCAGATCATCAAGCGGCTCCGGAATACCTACTGCCGTTCGATTGGCGTGCAGTTCATGCACATGGACGATCTCCGCGTGCGGCAGTGGCTTCAGGTGCGGATGGAGGGCTGCGAGAACCGGATTCAGCTCGATCGCCGCCAGCAGCTTCGCATCTACCGCCAGATGACGACCGCGGCTGTGTTCGAGGAGTTCATCCAGAAGCGGTTCCTCGGCGCCAAGAGCTTTTCTCTCGAAGGCTCGGAGAGTCTCATTCCGCTTCTCGAAATGGCGATCGAGCGGGCGGCCGGCCAAGACATTCAGGATGTCGTGCTGGCGATGGCGCATCGCGGCCGGCTCAATGTGCTGGCCAACATCATGGGCAAGAGCCCGCAGCGGATCTTCCGCGAGTTCGCCGACATGGACCCGGAGCTCCACGTGGGGCGTGGTGACGTCAAATACCACCTCGGGCACTCGACGGACTACAAGGCGGCCAACGGCCGGGGTGTCCATCTCACGCTCTGCTTCAATCCCAGCCACCTCGAGTTCGTGAATCCTGTCGCCCTTGGCCGCATGCGGGCCCGGCAAGACCGCGCAGCCGATCAGGCCCGGCAGCACGGCATGGTGATTCAGGTGCACGGCGACGCCGCCTTTGCCGGCGAGGGGATCATCCAGGAGACGCTCAATCTCTCGGAGCTCGATGCGTACCGCGTCGGCGGCACGCTCCATGTCGTGGTGAATAATCAGATCGGCTTTACGACTGGACCGGCCGAGGCGCGGTCGTGCACCTATGCCACCGACGTGGCCAAGATGCTCCAAAGCCCGATTTTCCACGTCAACGGCGAGGACCCCGAGGCCGTGGCCCAGGTCGTCAATCTCGCGATGGACTTCCGCCGGGAGTTTCAGCGGGACGTGGTCGTCGACATGTATTGCTTCCGTCGGCGGGGTCACAACGAGGCGGATGAGCCGGCCTTCACGCAGCCGGCGCTCTATCGCGTGATCGAGCGAAGGCCGAGCGTTCACGAGAGCTACCTCGAGCGGCTGCTCAAGCTTGGTGAGATCACGGCTGAGGAAGCGAAGGCGATTGTCGAGCAGCAACAGGCCAAGTTTTCTGCCGATCTCTCCGCTGCCAAGAGCGAGGACTACGTTCACAAGAGCGACATCGGCGGCGTCTGGGCCTTCTACATCGGGGGCCGAGAGCGCGAGGCGGCCGATGTCGAGACTGGGCTGCCCCGCGAGATGCTCGCCAATCTCTTGCGACGGCTCGTGGAGATGCCGGACGGCTTCCAGCCCCATCCCAAGATCAGAAGGTTTCTCGACGGGCGGCTCGAGATGGCGGCCGGCACTGCGCCGATCGACTGGTCGGCGGCCGAAGCACTCGCTCTTGGAAGCCTGGCGGTGCAAGGGATCCGTGTTCGGCTCACCGGGCAGGACAGCCAGCGGGGCACGTTCAGCCATCGCCACGCAGTGATCCACGACGTGGTCACTGACGAGACATGGTGTTCACTCGAGCATCTCGACGCCGAGCAGGCGCCGGTGGAGATCGCCAACAGTCCGCTCTCGGAGGCGGGAGTGCTCGGCTTCGAGTATGGCTATAGCCTCGACTGCCCGGATGGCCTCGTCCTGTGGGAGGCTCAGTTTGGTGACTTCATCAATGCCGCGCAGGTTGTGGTCGACCAGTTCATCGTGAGCGCCGAGGAAAAGTGGAACCGGCTTTCCGGGCTCGTCCTTTTGCTCCCGCACGGATTTGAAGGGCAGGGCCCCGAGCACTCGAGCGCCAGGCTCGAACGATTTCTGCTGCTTGCGGCCAAGGACAATATCCAGGTGGTGCAGCCGACCACGCCGGCCCAGATGTTTCACTGCCTCCGGCGGCAGGTGCTGCGGGTCTGGCGGAAGCCGCTGATTGTGATGACGCCCAAGAGCCTCCTTCGCCATCCAGGCTGTGTATCGAGCCTCGAGGATCTCGTGTCAGGCGAGTTTCAGCGGGTGATCCCGGATGCATCGGGCACGCCGCCTGCCGACATCCGTCGCGTCATCCTCTGCACCGGCAAGGTTGCCTATGAGCTCGAGAAGCGGCGGCAGGAGATTGGCCGCCGCGATGTGGCCATCATTCGCGTCGAGCAGCTCTACCCGCTGCCGCGGCGGCACCTCGAAGCGGCCCTCGTGGGCTGCGCTCCCGGCACACCTGTGGTGTGGGTCCAGGAAGAACCCGAGAACATGGGTGCTTGGCGGTTTCTGCGGATCCACCTCGGCGATAAGCTCTCCGGCCAGTACCCTTTCTCCGGCGTCTGCAGGCAGAGCGCCGCAAGCCCGGCGACCGGATCGAAGAAGAGCCACGACCTCGAACAAAACGAACTGCTTACGGCCGCCTTCGAAAGCTGACGCCCCTTTCCGTCCATTCCCCCACCACCCCGCGCTCCTCACCATGCCCATTGAATTGAAGGTTCCCGAAGTCGGCGAGTCGATCACCGAGGTGATCATCGGCCCCTGGAAAAAGGGTGAGGGCGCCAGCGTCGCCATAGACGACGCGATCGTCGAGATCGAGAGCGACAAGGCGACCGTGGAGCTGCCTGCTCCGGTGGCGGGCACGATCGTGAAGGTGCTCAAGGGCAGTGGCGAGAAGGCTGTCGTCGGAGAAGTCATCGGCTATCTGGAACCAGCTGGTGCGGGCGTGCCGGCCGCGGGAGCGCCAGCCTTTGCCGCACCGCCTGCCGCGCCGTCGCCCGTGGTTGATGTTCGGAGGACCGAGGGCCGGACAACAATCGGTTCCGTTCAGTCGCCCGCACCGCCCGCACCGCCCGCACCGCCCGCACCGCCGCAGCGGATCATGCCAGCGGCGGCGCGGGTGCTCGCTGAGGCCGGTGCTTCCCCTGCCGGCGTTGCCGGCACGGGCCCCGGAGGTCGTGTCACCAAGGCCGATGCGTCGCGGGCCGTTGCTGCTGCGCCCACCCCGGCACCGCGTGCAACGCCTCCGGCGCCGTTGCCAGCTGCTCCAGCGTCACTCGCGCAGGCCGGGGCCCGTGAGGAGCGGTTTCAGCTCATCAGTCCGATTCGGCGGCGGATCGCCGAGCGGCTTGTCGAAGCCCAGCGTGACGCGGCACTCCTGACGACCTTCAATGAGGTCGACATGTCTGCCGTCATGGAGCTTCGAAAGAAGTTCAAGGATGTGTTCCAGGAGAGGCATGGCGTGAAGCTCGGGTTCATGTCGTTCTTCGTGCGGGCGGCGGTCGAGGCCCTCCGAGCGGTGCCGCAGGTCAACGCGGAATACCGCGATCCGCACATCGTGTTTCGCGACTACTACGACATCGGGATCGCCGTCGGCGGCGGCAAAGGGCTCGTGGTGCCGGTCCTTCGGAATGCCGAGACCATGTCGTTCGCCCAGGTCGAGTCTGCCATTGGCGAGTTCGCCCGGCGAGCGTCGGAGAACAAGCTCAGGCTCGAGGAGCTCCAGGGAGGCACCTTCACGATCTCCAACGGAGGCGTGTATGGCTCGATGCTCTCCACGCCGATCATCAATCCGCCGCAGAGCGGCATTCTCGGCCTCCACGCCATCCAAGAGCGACCGATGGCGGTCAATGGCCAGGTGGTGATTCGCCCGATGATGTACCTCGCGCTGACGTACGATCATCGGCTGGTCGACGGCCGCGAAGCGGTGACATTCCTCAAGCGGATCAAAGATACGATCGAGGATCCAAGCCGACTCATGCTGGAAGTCTGACATGCAGCAGCACGATCTGGTGGTGATTGGTGGCGGGCCGGGCGGCTATGTGGCGGCCATTCGGGCGGCCCAGCGGGGCCTTTCCGCGGCCGTCATCGAGAAGGAGCTGAAACTCGGCGGCACCTGCCTACGGGTCGGGTGCATTCCTTCCAAGGCGCTCCTGGAGTCGAGCCACAAATATGAGGAGACCGCCCACGAGCTGGAGGCTCACGGCGTGAAGGTTACGGGCGTGTCGCTCGATCTCGCGAGGCTCATGCAGCGGAAGGACGAGGTGGTCTCGACGCTCGCCAAGGGCATCGATGCGCTCCTCAAGAAAAACAAGATCGCCCGCTACGTGGGCACCGGTCGGCTCGCAGGGCTGGGGAAGGTGACGGTCACGGCTGCCGATGGGAGCGTGACCACGCTCGACACTCCGCGGGTCATCGTGGCCGTGGGCAGTCACCCCGTCGTGCTTCCGGGCATCGAGACGGATGGCGATCGGGTGGGCACGAGCACCGAGGCGCTGGCCTATCCGTCAGTGCCGGAACACCTTGTCGTCATCGGTGGCGGCTACATCGGCCTGGAACTTGGCAGCGTGTGGCGCCGGCTCGGCTCGCGGGTGACGGTCCTCGAGTATGCCGACCGCATCCTTCTTGGCATCGATGGCGACATCGCGGCCGAGGCTCTTGGGCTCTTCCGGAAGCAGGGGCTCGATATTCGGCTCGGCGTCAAGGTGACCGGGGCCCATGCCGATGGCGATGGGTGCATCGTCGATGTGGAGGGAGCTGAGCCGATCCGCTGCGATCGGGTGCTCGCCGCGACGGGGCGACGTCCGGCCACCGATGACATCGGGCTCGAGACCGTGGGCGTGGTGCCCGATACACGAGGCGTCATCCCCGTGGACAATCATTTCCGCACATCGGCCCCGGGCGTCTGGGCGATTGGCGACTGTGTGCCAGGTCCAATGCTCGCCCACAAGGCCGAAGAAGACGGTGTCGCCTGCGTGGACGGCATGACGGGCGGCTATGCGCACGTCGATTACGACCTCGTGCCGGCCGTTGTATTCACGCATCCTGAGATCGCCGCCGTGGGCAAGACCGAAGAGCAACTCGTGGCCGAGGGGGTGGCCTTCAAGAAGGGCGTCTTCCCGTTTCGGGCCAACGGCCGGGCTCGAACGCTCGGTGACACCACAGGCAAGGTGAAGGTGTTAGCTGACGCAGCCACTGATCGCGTCATCGGTGTCCACATCATCGGCCCCGAGGCAGGGAACGTCGTGGCAGAGGCAGCGGCTGCGATGACCTTCGGGGCCACGGCCGAGGACATCGCCCGCGTCTGCCACGCTCATCCGACGCTGCCCGAGGCGCTCAAGGAAGCCGCGATGGCCGTCGCCGGCCAAGCCATCCACGCCTGATCGACGCCGCAACCTCTGGCTTCACGGCCGGCGGGGTTGCCCGTGCCATTTCGCCGGACGTTCTCTACGGCCCTCCAGGCAATCCCGTTCGGCACGGCCCTTGCACAGGGCTTGGAGGCAAGCCGCATTGGTTCGCCGGCGGTGGCAAGCATGTGGAGATAGGTAAGCTTGCGCGATGGCTGCTACGCCGGTATTGTGCCCCGCATGGCCGAGCAGCAGACGCCAGAGATCACTGCTGTCGATGGCACGGTGATCGAGACCAACAGGCTTGACCTTCCGGCAGAACTGATCGCGGAGAACTGATCGCGGAGAACTGATCGCGGAGAACTACCGACAGCGGTGGGTCATCGAGATGTTCTTGCGCACGTTCAAGCAGCTCCTCGGCTGCCGACACCTCATCTCGGACAAGCACAATGGCGTGGAGATTCAGGCCTCCCGCGGGATGATCGTGTGCCTGTTGATCCTGCTCTCCACGGGTGAGAAGCCAAACAAGGCCATGTTCCAAATGGCCTCCTTCTACGTCATCGGGCTCGCGAGCTTGAAGGAACTGGAGGCCTTCATTGCTTCAAGACGAAAGCCGAAATAGGGCCACCGCAGGCCTGAACGCCGGCGGCGAGCATGTCACCGCCGGCGAACCAATGCGGCTTGCTTCTGTCGTCCACGCAATCGCCGTGCCGAACACGATTGCCATCCATGGCCTTCGTTCACTCGGAGTGTGCTGCGCTTCGCCATCCTGGCTTCGCTTGCAAACAGCGCCGGCTCCGTGGCACGGGCAACCCCGCACGACTTTCAATAGCGGATCGCGAGGCCGGCGTCGGAGAAGAATGGGGCCGCGTCGTTCGTCAGCCCCCAGCCGACGCGGAGACCGATTTCGACGTTCTTGCTCACGAGGTAGTGGAAGCCTGGGCTGACGAATGGCTGGCTGGTGGGCACGGGCAGCCCGGCCGTGTAATTGCCGAACCACTCCGCATGCACTTCCCAGCGTTCAGTCAGAGGAATGCGGAGCACCACCGACGGCGTCCAGCGGCTGAACCATTCGTCGAGACCCTCGGCATAGGCATAGCGCATCGCGCCGTCGATCCGACACTCGCCGGGTAGTTCCCAGCCCGCGACGAACGTGGCCACCGGGGAGGTGCCAAAGATGTCGCCGTAGACGGGTGTCGTGGCCTCGATGATGAAGGCACTCTCCGGTTGCCACCCCTCCTGGGCCGAGGTGTTCACCTTGAGGCCGTAGAGAACGCTCGTCTCGTACAGCGATGAGCCGTCGAGCGTGCCCTCGCCCACCTCAACGCTCGTGACGACGTTGCCTTGTGAGCCGACGCCGTAGTTCACGCCGAACCGTACTTCGAGCACTTCCGTGACTCCATACCGCACCAGCCATTCGGGATAGTTGTTGGTCGGGAGGCCTTCGAGGTTGTCAATATAGACATACGACGCTTCGTGGAGGATTTCCCCTTTGTCCACCACATGGGTGCAGGGGGTGAAGGCATCGCGGTCGGTGCCCAGATCGGCCCGCTCCGCCCTCACGGCGGACTGCGAAACAAGCACGCCAAGAGAGGCCATGAGCAAAATAGCCGCGGCACGGTACGCAATACGGAGCGGGCGCACGGCGATCCCCTCGAAGGACATCATCCCGGCAGATACTTCGTCCACTGGAGGCAATCGCAGACCGGTTTTCCGGAAGAACCGGCAACCCTCATCAGGACTTCCCCGCTTTCCAGCTCCCCTCTGTTTCGCAGTCGCGAAGGTGGTCACTACGCCCGGTGGGGGTCGAACCCACGACCTTGGGATTAGAAATCCCATGCTCTATCCAACTAAGCTACGGGCGTGAAGGGGGTGCGCGTTTGCACCACGGGGCTCCTGTCTTGCAGCGTGCGTTCCGTGGGCCAGTGCCCTCTTTTCTACCATGCAGGCGTTGTCGGCGTCGCGACCACGGCATGGTGCGACGATTCTGAGGTTGCCCTTGGGAGCGTCTGGTGGGCCTCCGCGGGTGCTACGATACGGAGCATGGATGCACGCGTTCTTTCTCCGGTACAGCGACGAAACGGATGAGGTCGATCGACAGCATGGCCGCTCCTGGGCAGGGAGTCGCCCGTCTGCCCCGCCGCCGCTTCCTTCAGGCCGTTGCAACCGGAACCGTCGGGGCCGTGGCCGCGCGGGCGGCGGCTCGAGCGACGCCACCCGCCTCACTCCGAAGCCTGGCCGGAGGCCGACCGCTCATCGGCGCGGCCGTTCCGACGAACTTCTCCAAACAGCTCAGCCACGAAGCGGTCCAGATCCTGGCCGAACAGTTCGATACCGTCACTCCCGCAAACGCCATGAAGTGGCAGAGCCTGTGTCCGGAAGAGGGCGTGTACCGGTTCCAGCCGGTGGACAACCTCGTGACGCTCGCGCGCGACAACGGCCAGCGCGTCATCGGCCACACGCTCCTGTTCAACCGTGACGGCAATTATCCCGACTGGATTTTCCGCGATCGCGAGACAGAAGCCGATGCCCGCGTCGTCTGGCGCCGCGTCGAGTCCCATGTCGAGACGCTGATGGGCCGTTACGAAGGCAGGATCGATTCCTGGGATGTGCTCAACGAGTTCGTCGAGCCCCACGAGCCCGGTTACCGCGTGACCGCGCTTACGCGCGTCCTCGGCCAGACGTTTCCGGAACGCCTCTTCAAGCTCGCGGCCTCGATCGACCCGAGGGCGAAACTCATCTACAACGATTTCGCTGTCGAGCAACCGAATCGCCGCAAGGCAGTGCAGGAATTCGTCCGCTCCCTCCTAGACCGCGGGTGCCGTATCGACGTGGTGGGCAGCCAGAGCCACCTTGAAAGCGACGACGATGTCGGCGAACAGATCGACGCGATGATCAAGGACTTCGCCGGCCTGGGCGTCCGCGTGGCGCTCACGGAGCTCGATGTCGACGTGATTTCAAGAAAGCTCTACTGGAACCCTGAGACCCGCCCACAGGCTGTTGCACAGAACCCGTATGTGAACGGCGCTCCCGACGACGTGCTCGAGTTGCAGGCCGATGTCTACCGTCAGGTTTTCGATGCCGTGCTCACGAACCGTAAGCACGTGGATCGGGTCACGTTCTGGGGTGTCACGGACGCCGACAGTTGGCTCAACCACTGGCCGTGGGAACGGGTGAACCACGGACTCCTCTTCGATCGGGACGGCAAGCCCAAGCCGGCGTATCACGCGCTCGCCGAAGCGCTGGCTGCTGCAGAGTGACGGGACGAGTCCAAGCGATGCTTCTCCCTACGCCGGGAAGCCATCACCGATCACGCGTCGTCGGTTTCGGCCGGCTGGTCGCCGTCACCGGCGGTGTCATCGTGACGTTGCCGTCGATCGGTCCGTCGGAAGACGGCCACGACGTCCTCGACCGGGACGACGAACAAGAGGTTGTTGCCCTCGAGGTCGACCGGGATGGCGTTTTTCGGGTGGAAGAGCACCTTGTCGTACTTCGCAATGGGCACGTCGGCATCCCGCTCCACCTGGAGGCTCACCTCCACGACCCTCCCACTGATCGTGGGGATTTCCGCCTTGTCGGGGAGGACAATGCCCCCCCGTGTGGTCTGACGGTTCTCGTCCTTGCGGATGAGCACCCGGGTTCCCAACGGCTCGACAAATTCATCCATCGCCTGCCCCTCGTGCTGCCCGTCCACGGCTTCTGGCAAAGCTCGATGTCACCTTGCCGACTTTCCTGGCACGGTTCTACCATACGCCCTGTTCACGCCCCGGCTCCCGCGACATGACGCCACGCAGTCCCGATTTCATCTGCATCGGTGCCCAGAAAGCCGGTACCTGGTGGTTGCGGGACAATCTCCGCAGCCATCCTGGAATCTGGATGCCGATGGTGCCGGAGCTGCACTATTTCGACGAGGCGCTCGAGGGGGCGATCTTTCCCCCTCGCCTCGCCAGTGAGCGGGCAGCCGACGAGACGTGGCGAGCCGCTGCACTCGCGGAGCTTCAGCGGCTGGCGATGGGGGGCAACGTGGCGGCCGCGGCGTGGTGGGCGACGTACGCCTTTCTTGATCGCGACGACCAGTGGTACCGGTCGCTGTTTGCGTTCGCCCCTCCCGAAAGTGTCGCCGGCGAGATCACCCCGCGGTACATGCTGTGCGGGGCGGAAGAGATTGCCCACATGCATAAGGTCGCTCCGCACGCCAAGCTCCTCTTCATGCTCCGGCATCCCGTGGAGCGGTTCTGGTCGCAGTGCAAAATGAAGCACGCGGGCGGCCGCCTGCCTCGCGGCGAAGCGGAGGAGATGCGGCTGTTTGACACCCCAAACGGCCGACCACGCGGGGAATATTCCAAGGCCATTCTGCGGTTCTGTCAGGCGTTCGCCCCGGAGCAAATGCTGCTTATTTTCCAAGAGGGCATCATCCACCAACCGGCCGCCGTCATGGAGGCCATCCACGAGTTCCTGGGGCTTCCCGAGGCGCCGCTCAACATTGCCGATCTCCAGGAACCGCGAAACCAGTCGGCCAGCCGCGAGCCGATGCCCGCTGGGCTGAGGGCTCGGCTCGACGCTGCGTATCGCACGGAAATCGAGGCGATGGCGGGCGTGTTTGGCGGCTACGCGGCGGGTTGGCTGGGTGACAAGCGATCCGGTGAATCACCGCCGCCGGTTGTCCGCTTGTCCGGAGCCCATGTCGATGCCCTGGCACACCGTGCCGAACAGGCTGCTCGGCGACGCGCCGGTCGCACGAAGATCTTCTGTGTTTCCATGCAGCGCAGCGGGACGACCTCGGTGGGCGACTGGCTGGAGGCGAACGGCCTCACGCGGGTCGGATCTCCGACATCAGTACGGATGGGATGGACCCGGCTTTGGATGCAAGGGAATTACGACGCGATCTTTTCGAGCAGCGAGTTCAAGCGAGCCGACGTCTTCGAGGACGACCCCTGGTGGTGTCCGGACTTTTTTCGGGTCGTGGCGGAGCGGTATCCCGACGCGAAATTCATTCTGCTCGAGCGGGATGCTGATGCGTGGTTCGACTCGATGTGTCACCACAGCGGTGGTCGAAATCCAGGATGGACGGACATCCACGCCCGCATCTACGGGCGCGAGGCTGATCTGGAGGAGGTCATCCGAAAGAATCCAGGCATCCCGTCGGACGGGTGGAGCATGCTCTCCATCGTCGAGCACCGCGAACACTACCAAGCGGTATATCAGCGGCATGGAGAGACCGTTCGGTCGTACTTCCGAGATCAGCCTGATCGCCTGTTTGTCGGTCGTCTCGACGCCCCCGACGTGTTTCAGAGGATGTGTGGGTTCGTCGGCATTGAGCATAATGCTCAAGTTCCGGTGCCGCGATCGAATGCCAGTACGGATGCCATGCGGCACGCCCTCGAGGCGTATTTGGAAAAGAGGGCACGATGACGAGCAAAGCGTTCAACGAACGAGGCTTCCGCGCCGCGGCGACCGAACCACTCACCGTGTTCATCGTGTCATGGGGCCGCCCGCTCTACCTGTGGTCATGCCTTGATGCACTTTACAGGCTCACTCGCTCTCCGGTGCGATTCGTGCTCCTCGACAATGCGCATCCCGACCCCATGGTCGGGGAGGTGATCGCCGGCTTCGAGCGTCGCGGCCTTTTCGCCGAGGTGGTGCGGTTCGAGACGAACTCGTTTGCCAACATCACCGAAGCCTATGCCGAGCGGCTTGCCGACGTGGGGCCGTTGCACGTCTACATGGAGAGCGACTGCGTTATCCAGACCGGGGCACCCTGCTGGCTCGCCGAAATGAGGCGCATCATGGAGGCGAATCCCACGATCGGGATCTTGGGCAGCCTGATCAATCCGACCGATTTCGTTTCCCGTGAGGCGGCGGTGCAGATCACGGGCGGAGATGAGACCCGAGCGGAGTTTCTAGCGAAATTGCACAGCCCAGAGCGGGCGTTCCTCGACGATTCCACATGGGCTGCCATGCGAGACGACTACGTGGTGACCGCACCGCCGTGCCCGATCACCAATCCTCCAGGTCGCCTGATGATGCTGCGAACCGACGTCATGCGGCGGCTGGGCTTCCATGTCGACGGGCAGCTCGCTGGCATGATCCGTAACCTGGGGCTCGAGCCTGCCGTGACTCCCCGCGTGCGTCATCGCCACCTAAGTCTGCTGAATGTGTTCGATTATCTCGACTACGATCAGCGGGGGCGGGACCAGTTTTTTGCTCCCCGGCCGCCGGCCTGACGGCTTCATGGCGGTCGTCGTGGCGGCGATGAACCAGGCTCGTCGGCTGCCTTCGCATTCGGTTTCGTGAGGGCACCTGGGCTCTGTACAACGTGAGTCGCGTATCCCGACAGGCTGTGATGAATCGGCTTCAGAATAACCCAGAGAGTGGGGAACCCGCATGATTTCGGTATTCGGTTCGGACCTCGGCGAGCGTGAAATCGAAGCCGTGGCCACGTGCATGCGGTCGCAGTGGCCGGGATTCGGGAAGTTGGTCGAGCAGTTCGAACAGGCCTTTGCGGCCCGTCTGGGATTGCCGGCCTTCGCGATGGTCGACAGCGGCTCAAACGCACTTTTTCTGGCTGCTCGGCTCCTTGACCTGCCGCCTGGCTCGGAGGTGATTGTTCCCTCGTTCACGTGGGTGTCGTGTGCCCAGGCGGTGCTGATGGCGAACCTGCAGCCGGTGTTCTGCGACGTCGATCTCGACACCATGAACGTCCGGCGTGAGCATGTCGAGGCCTGCCTGTCGCCAAGGACGGCGGCGGTCATGGTCGTTCACTACAGCGGCCTTCCGGTTGATCTCGACCCAATCGTCGACCTCGGCCTCCCGGTGATCGAAGACGCCGCGCATGCAGTGGATGCAAAGTCGCGCGGGCGGGCCTGTGGGGGAATCGGCGACGTCGGGATCTACAGTTTCGACGCCGTCAAGAACCTCACGGCCGGCGAAGGGGGCGGCGTCACGGCTCGCGACCCAGGACGCATCGCTCGGGCGAAGCAGTTGCGGTACTGCGGGATCGGCAAGTCTGGCTTCGATGCCGCCACGTCCCGGCAGGGGCAGCCCCAGCGATGGTGGGAGTACGAGATTCGCGAGCCCTTCATCAAGATGCTGCCCACGAATATCGCCGCGGCAATCGGTCTGGTGCAGCTCGAGCGGTTGGAAGCGTTGCAATCCCGCCGGCGGGAGATCTGGCAGACCTACCAGCATGAGCTGGCTGATATCCCTGAGGTGATCCGCCCCCAGGAGGCAGAGCCAGGCGACCAGCACGGCTATTTCACCTACTGCATCCGCGTGCCACGCCGTGACGAACTCGCCCGGGCCATGCTCGCGGAGGGGATTTACACGACGCTTCGCTATCACCCGCTCCATCTCAATCGCCTCTACGGGCAGACTGATCGACGCCTCCCGAACTCCGAGCGGCTCAATGAAGAGGCGATCTCCATCCCGCTCCATCCGCGGCTGACCGACGCTGAGGTCACGACCGTCATCGGATCGATTCGGAAGTTCTTCGGCCGCTCACCAAGGGAGTGAGGGGCTCACCGCGCTGGTGAGAACCTGCATTTCCGCGTGAAAGCGGGCTGTTTCCGGGCCGCATGCCGGGCTGCCCCGCGTTTGTGGCTCCCCGTTTTGGTGAGGCCTGGCGCCGTCTCGCGCGCCGGCCGAGCGAAGAAGTTTTCGTAGCCGCACTGCTGCTTTTCTGCGGTTCTCGCCCTCGTTTCATGCCGTGCTCAGCGTTTGGCACGCCGCATGCATTTCCTCTTTGCGTCGCGAACGATCGCGGCGGATTGAAGTTCGAAAGTCGGCGGGGTGCCCGCCGGAAAAAAAAGAGGTGGCGAAATGATGGTCGTCGCAGTGGGAATCACGTCTGAGGAGGTGCGATCGCTTGCCGGGCAGGTTCCGGCGGCTCGGACGGCACGTGCTCCTGGCGTCTTGAAGTGTCTGGTCGTGTCGGGAGACGAGAAGCTTCGTCACCGTCTCGGCATGATGGCCGATCTGGCCGACTGGTCGACGTGTGAGACGCCGGTGGATGCCGCGGAGCTCCGGTCGCTCGTCGACAACGACTTTCACTTAGTGATCACCGACATCGCCTGTCCGCTGGGCGAGCGGGTCAACGACACGGTGGAGATCACCGAAGAGTTTGCGAGCCGCAACGGCACGGTCGTCGTGGTGTGCGGCTCGGGTGAGAGCGTGGATGAGGAGTTGTGGGCGAGGCAGCTCGGAGCCTGGGTGTATCTGCCCGGCGTGTCCGGCAGCGACGCCTTCATGTCCCTGTTCGGCGAGGCGCGTCGGATCTTCGATCGCCGGGGAGCCTTTCAGTTGGTGTAGGTCGATTGATGAATCAGCTTTTGGTCGCGTTGGCCAGAAGCACGTCAGTGAGATGAGTTCGATTCTTCCGCCCCAACGTGGGCTCAATTGCAAAGGAGCAGTGTCATGAGCGCAGCCGTGGAAACCTATCGTGATGAGATGGAGGCGACCTATGCGGTCGACTTCCAGCGTGACCGCGAGCCGATCCAGGCGCGGAAGCGGTTCCCCGAGTATCGCCGCACGGGCGCCGCTCCGACTCGGGTCAGCGGCATGCACACCCGCCGCAACAAGAAATGGACATGGGGCAGCGGCCGCGGTGCCAGGATGACGAATCTCCGGGCGTTTGCCGGAGCCTTGGCCTTGGCGTTGGCCAGCGTGGTCTCGAGCGCGTCTGCCGTCACGATCAACATGAACGTGATCGGTAACCCAGGCAACCTTGGCAATGCGGGGTCGAATCCGGCGGGCTTGGGAGCGGTTTCCAGCTCGTTCCAGATGGCGACCACCGAGACGTCCAACACCGACTACGTGTCGTTTCTGAACATCGCAGACCCGACCGGCATATCTCCGGGCGGGATCTACAACACGAACATGACGCTGAACACCCTCGGCGGCATCGACTACAACATGGCCAATCCGAACGGTTCGAAGTACTCGGTCAAGGCCGGTGCGGCGCCGAACGGTGCAACGTATGCCAACATGCCTGTGAACTTCGTCAGCTGGTTCTCCGCTGCGAGGTTTGTCAACTGGCTCGAGAACGGGCAAACGTCGAATCCGGCCGATTTGGAGATTGGAACGTACACGCTCGCTGGTGTGCAGAACGGGCCGATCGTGGCACGCAATTCCGGTACCACCTACGTCCTGCCGAGCATCGACGAGTGGTACAAGGCCGCCTTCTTCAACGGGTCGACGTATACCACCTACCAGACCAACAGCAACGTCGTGCCGACCGCCACCGTGGTGACGGCGACTGCCAATGCCGCCAACTTTGGCGGTGTCGGTGGCGGACCGCTCGCTGTGGGGTCGTACGTGAACAGCTCGACCTCGTCCTACGGCCTCTACGACATGCTCGGGAACGTGACGGAGCTCACCGACTCGAGCACCGCCGGCCAGTACCGTGCGGTAGGCGGCGGCTACGCGGGCATCCTTGCCTCGTGGGACGCCAACGCAGCCGGCATCTTCAAGAATGGAAACTTCACGAATATCAACTACGGCTTCCGCGTCGCTGCGGTGCCGGAGCCGGGCACGATCGCCCTGGCTGGAGCCGGCCTCGCCGGCCTCGGGGGTCTCGAGTGGAAGCGGCGTCGCAAGGTCAGGTCTGGCCTGATGGCCGTATGACCGGGTGGCCTGTGCTCCTTCAGAGCCAACGCACTTGCCCCGCCCCTTGCACCTGCAAGGGGCGGGGTTTTGCGCGTCCTGCGGCTGCGGCGCCCTCAGCCACGTTGAACCGACCCCGAATGTGGTGGTAGTGTCGAACCCATGAGTGATCGAGACGATTCGCGTGACGCAGGTTCCTCACGGGCTGGCGGCGTCGGAGGTGCAGGAGGAGACGACGCGACCGTCATCTCGGTCCCCGACGCTGCTGCCGTCGGCACCGGAGGCTCGACGGCCCCTCGGATTGCGGACGGCCGAGGCTCAACGGCCGATATTGGCCGGGTGCTCGAGGGCACGATGCTCGGGCCCTACCGACTCGATCGGTTCATCGGCGGCGGTGGCATGGGGGCGGTCTTTCAAGCCCTCGACACCACCCTCCATCGCACCGTCGCGATCAAGGTGCTTGCCCACCATCATTCCGACAACGAGGAGAACCTCAGGCGATTTCGCAACGAGGCCCAGTCGGCCGCTCGGCTCGATCACGAGAACATCGGCCGGGTGTATGCGGTCGGTGGTGACCAGGGCTGGCACTACATCGTGCTCGAGTACATCGAAGGCATCAATCTTCGTGACCTCGTGCGGGAAGAGGGAGCCTTCGATGCTGCCCGGACGGTTGACGTCACGATTCAAATAGCGGAGGCGCTCGAGCACGCCTCGGACCGGAATGTGGTCCACCGCGACATCAAGCCCTCCAATATCGTGATGACGCCGGCGGGCCGGGCCCGAATCGTGGACATGGGGCTCGCGCGGCTTCACCAGGTGGCCGGCGACGCTGAGCTGACGGTCAGCGGGATGACGCTCGGCACGTTTGACTACATCTCACCGGAGCAGGCCCGCGACCCACGGGATGCCGACGTCCGAAGCGATCTCTATTCGCTCGGCTGCACGATGTTCTTCATGCTTGTGGGTCGTCCGCCTTTCGCAGATGGCACGATGGTGCAAAAGCTCCTCCAGCACCAGCAAGCCGAGCCGCCGTCAATCAACGACCTTCGGCCCGATGTTCCGCGCCGCCTCGCCGCGATTGTCGCCCGCCTCATGGCAAAGGATCCCGCAGACCGCTATCAGCGCCCGGTCGAGCTCGTGGCCGACCTCGTCGAATGTGCCGATGAAGAAGGCTATTCGCTGTCTGCGCCGCGCATGCCCGTAGCGGCGGTCGTGCCGCAACGGCCGCAGGTATCGCGGCTTCCTTGGCTGGTGCCGCTTGTCCTGCTGGCCTGCCTGGTGGGCATGATGTGGTTCCTCTCCGCGACCGCGCGTCAAAGGCCCCTGTCCGCGACGGCCGTTGAAAGCGGAGCCGCACCTGGAGCGGTCGCCCACGAGGCGACGCCCACCCCTGCGGCACTCCCCAAGGTTGTTGCGGATGCTGAATCGCTCGATCGTGCGATTCAGGCGAACGAGGCCGACAGTGTCATCGAGATCGATGGCGACGGGCCCTTCGACATCGCGCCCTTCTCGGTGGCTGGCAGGAGGCTGGCTCTTCGGGCGGGTGCTGGACGGGAGCCGGTGATACGGATTCCACCAGCGGCCGATGGTGCTTCGATCCGCATCGGCAACGGCAGTCTCGCACTCTCCGGGATAGCCGTGCACGTGATGGATGGACCGCGACCCGTGGCCGCGCGCACAACCCTTTGCTCCATCGCCGGAGGGCGCCTGTCATGCGAAGCCGTTGTTCTCCGGATGCCGACGGTGCGTCGGTCTGCGAACTACGCCGCCGAGCCAGCGTCATTCATTCACGTTGGTGACACGCTCGGCACGGATACACCAGTGAATACGACGATCGTGTTTCGTGGTGTGAGGGCTGGCGGAGATGCCACGCTCGTGTCTGCCGAGATGCCACGTGGCGGGCAGATCAATTTCCAGTGGGACACCGGGGCCGCGTTGACGAGGCGACTGATATCTGCCGAGGGGACACGAAGCGGTGAGCTCGTCATCACGTCAACGTTTTCAGACGTGGTGGCGTCGTGCGGCGACGGACTCGTGAGCCTGCGGGACTCGCCAGCCCTTCCCCATGTGCCGCGACTGGCGATGCAGGCGACCGGGTGCCGGTTCATCGTGGCTGATCCCGCTCGGTCGTTCATCGAACAGGGAGGGATCGCTGATCCCCAGGTGTATGTGGCGGCCACCTCCTGGCAGGATCGTCACGGACGCTATGAAGGAACGCGGACCTTTCAGCGGATCGACGGGGCGGCAGAACGGATCGATACGCCCTTCGGGCCCCCTGCCGCGCCGTTTATTCACGATGACCGGCCAGGCGTGCCGCCCGATCCCACCGCCTGGGCTGGCTGGGGCGACTGAGCGGCTGTGTTCTCTTTCCCGTGGCGACGAATTTTCGCCCCTTCCTTGACGCGGCGTCGCGGCGGCGGTTTCATACAAGGCGTTTCGGCTGGGATACGATGGGCGAAGCCACGCCCGCCCCTGCCGCCCACGGTGGAGAAAATCGATGTTCCGCAGCAGCACGCCCTTTCGGATCGCTCTCTTCGGTGTCGCCCTTGCCGTTGCCACCCAGGGACGCGAAGCCCACGCCATCAAGCAGTTCGCCGATCAGTTTAAGGAGGTCTACGTCAAGGACGGGACACCTCTGGCGACCGAGGTAGAGACGGCCAAGTGCAACGTCTGCCACAAGGGCAAGAACAAGAAAGATCGCAACGTCTACGGCGAAGCCCTCGCCAAGCTCCTCGACAAGAAAGAAGACAAAGCAAACGTCGAGAAGATCCGTGAGGCCCTCGCGACCGTAGCCAAGGAGTCGAGCGACCCTGCCAAGCCCGACGCCCCGACCTTCGGCGCCCTTATCGAGGACGGCAAACTGCCAGGTGGCCCCGTGGAATGAGCCGATTCATTCAGCCGCCGCTGAAAGAAGAAGCTCGTCGAGGTCGCTGAGGTTCGCGATGGCCAGAGCATCGTCCGGTGCCGCGAACACGCGGACGCGTTTGACGAGGTCGTCAAATTGCTCGTGAGCCAAGCTCCGCACGACGGGAGAAAGATCCTCAAGGGGCCGCCACGTACATCGGGGCCCGCTCATGGACGGATGCTCCTCGCGGACCTGCAAGCGAAACTCCACCTCCCGCTCGACTGGTGGCGCGTCAACGATGAGGGTCTCTGCGGCGACTGTCCTTCCGAGCCTGGGGCTCAGCATCTCGGCCAGTCTCGCCGAGACCTTTGCCATCGCCGGATAGCTCCGGCCCGCAAGCGCTCTGTGGACCGATGGGCTGTGGCGAGCGTCGAAGCTGCCGGCTCGCTTGAAGAGTCGCCGGGTCGGGCCAAAGAGACCAGCCGCCAGGGGCTCGGCTGGTGTGCCGATCGATGATTTCAGGAGCCATGCAGCAAAACTTTGGTCGTCGGTACGGATGAGGGCTTCAGGATCGATGGAAGGTCGCACGATCCAGACGGCTCGCTGAAGCATCGCGGTTGCCGCACGAACCGCGTGGTGCCAGTAGACCTCGCTGAACATGACGTACCGGGCAAAGACCATGAGCTCTGCCGCAGTTCGCCCCTTTGATCGGATCGCGAGCGACGCTCCTTCCTCATCGAGGCAGAGGCTTGCCAGAAGACGTTCGCGGTCGAAGTGGCTGCCGTAAGGGACGCCGGCATGGAGGCTATCGCGGGAGAGATAGTCCATCTTGTCGACATCTACGGGCCCTGAAAGAAGTGACCGCAGGAGGCGGCCAGCAGGGTCTCGCGCGGCTCCGGTCACGAGCCCGGCCACACGGGCCGGATCGAGCTGCCACTGCATGGTGAGAACGCTTGCGATATCGTCACGCGCGAGGATGCCTGGAAGCAGCGATTCGTGCGTGGGGATTTCCGGGAGTCCCATGTCCTCGAGCGGGTGGCAATAGGCCCAGTGGCCAACATCGTGGAGGAGGGCAGCGACGATGAATGCGGCTGCATCGTCTTCGCTGATGAGGGCCACGAACCGCGGATCACTCCGGAGTCTCCGGAGAAACTCGAGCGCCAGGCGGTAGACGCCCAAGGAATGCTCGAGGCGCGTATGGACCGCCCCGGGATACACGAGCGATACGAGCCCGAGCTGGGAGATCCTCGCGAGGCGTCGAACGGATTGCGTGTCGAGAAGGGCGCGGACCCGAGGGGTGAGCGGCACCGTCTCACCCGGTGGAATGCGCACGCCGTCGCCACCGACATCCATCGCGACGAGCTCCGGCAAGCGGTCGATGGTCATGGGCGAGAGTGGGCCGGATCACAGCGGTAGAAGGCCAGCCACCCAGCGCATGAGCGAGCAGAGGAGTACATAGAACGAGTAATGGACGGCCGCGTTGCTCAAGTCGATCTCGAGCGAGACGTGGGCCGCAAGTGCGCCGGCCGCAACAAACATGGGTCCGAGATAAAACCACTGCCACATCTCCGCAGTCTGCTCGGGAGGGAGCAGGCCGCGGAGACCCCAGAGGAGTGCGTACACCACAGCGCATGCCACGGCACGTCTCGCAAAGTCCATCCCCTGCCACGGTTCGAGCTCGCGGTTTCGTACCGCAGCGTAGCCGAGCGTGACGCTCGGGATGGCCACTGCAAAGGCACCGCCAAGCAGCAGCCAGGATGGGATCGTGATCTCTCCGGTCGCGGTCGGCGGAAACAGCCGTGGGAGGATCGCTGCCGCCACCATGCACGCCAAGGCTCCTCCTGCCGCGACGGCCAGGGAGGAGACCTGGACAGCCTTGTCTCGTCGCTTGAAGGGCGCCGTTGGGGCCCGGCCGGTGGCAGAGGGCGCCGTCGGGGCATCGGGCTCGTGGATGGTTACCGTTTGGGCGGCCGGCTTTTGAATCGTAATCGGGGCCTTGCACTTGGGGCATGGCCCTGTGCGGCCGGCGAAGTGGTCGCTGACGCTGAATCGCGCCTTACACTCGGGGCAGATGACGGAGATCGGCATGGCGCGGCTCGGAACCCCAAGAGGCCCCCGGGGAGGGGAGATGTGTACGGCAGTGTCAGAACCGCAGCGACCGCCGTCAAGTGAGACGGTCTACAGTACACTAGAGTCTGTGCTGGGTAAGCCGTGGGCGTCCCGGAGAGGCCACTGCGGGAGCCGGATTGATGAGTGAAGACGACAAGACTCGAATACTCGGCGGGCGGGCGGACGACGACAAGACCCGCATTCTCAGCAGCGGTGACCTCGACGACGCCCGGACGCGTGTGCTCAAGGCTGCTGACCTCGCGCGGGCCGTAGCCCAAAGCGAAGACGACATTGAGACACGGGTGCTCGGCCGAGAGGCCGCAGACGCGGCGATCAGCCAGCCAGCGGGCCTGGTGGTCGCGGCTCGGGGCATCCCTGGCGACCGGATCGTCTTTCAGTGCCCGAACGGGCATCGAATCGTGGTGGGGAAGCAGTTTGCCGGCAAGCGAGGCAAGTGCAACAAGTGTGGCGTGAATGTCCAAATCCCGAGGCTGACCGACGGTCGGTCGGCTGACCCGTTTGCCGCGATCGTGGAAGCGCCGCCGGAGTTCCCGGCGGAGTTCGCATTGCCCGGCGAGGCACCCACGTCGGAAGGGGATGAGCCGCCGTCGCTTGAAGGACTGCCGTTTGGCAACCCTGGGGCGGCTGATTCGGGATCCGGGGATGACGGCGCGGTTGCGCCGCCCGAATCGGAGAACGAGGGCGGGGAGGTCGACTGGAACTTCGACGCGGGCGGTGGCAAGCAAGGCGACGCGGACGAAGGCGATTCTCCGTGGGGCGAGACCGAAGCTCGGCCCTCGTTCGACACAGGCACCGGCAACCCGACGGCGCGGCTCGTGGCCAAGCTCTGGATGGAACGGGAACACGGTGGCATCATCGAGCTCCACCTCACCGGGGGTGGCGTGCTCCTGCCCGAGTGGTACGACTCGAACTGGTCGCGCGGCACGCACGGCCTGTTCGCGAACCCATCGCCGGACGGATCGGTGACGATCACAGCCGTGGCGTGGGAGAATGTAGAGAAGGTGATCGTCCGTCAGCTCGCCGCGGTCCCAGACGATATGTTCGCCTGAGACGGGCCTTGCGCCGGCGGATCACTCCTCCTCGTCGAGATCCGCCTCCGTGATCATGGAAAACCCTTTCGAGGCGAGGGTCTCCATCCCCATCTCGGTGTTGTCCACCATGAGGGCGACTGCCGGCCGGCCATGCGGGCGGACCAGGATCGGATAGGCCTGGATGATGTTGACCTCGGCTTGCAGCAGGGCGGTGCAAATCCGAAGCAGTGGCTGAGCGTCGTCCTGGAGCTCCACGCCCAGGAGGTCGCTCTCGATGAGGGCGAGGCCTGCTCGCTCGAGGATCTCCCGGCCCTGTTCTGGATGGCTCAGCAGGAAGCGAACAAAGGCACACTCGCCAGCATCGCTGATCGACAGGGCGACGATCCGCACCCTGGAACCCTCGAATCGCCGTACGACCTCGAGGAGCTGCCCAACGCGGTTCTCGAGAAAGACAGTGAACTGCCGAAGGGTTGGCCAGTTCCGTCCGCGGGCTGTCGCAAAGCCGATGCCGCTTCCTTCACCTGCGTCATCCAGGCTCACGTCCGCTCCTCCACAAGGGTTCGGCCTGAGCCGTTCGAGACATGCCGTTCCCGGCCCGATGCCTGGCAGGATAAAGTCTCGTCCGCCACCCGGTCAAACATGGGAGGTTCCTGGAGGTTGCCATGCCCGACGTTCACGAGATGGAAATTCGCGTCCGCTACCAGGAAACCGACGGGCAGCGGCGGGTTCACCATGCCAACTTCCTGACCTATTTCGAGATGGGTCGCACGGAGATGCTCCGGTCCTACGGCCAATCCTACAAGGATTTCGAGGACGCGGGCCTCTTTATGGTGGTCAGCGAGTCGCACTGCCACTACCACGCCCCGGGCGAGTACGACGACCTTCTGCTCCTACGAACCCGCGTCGAGAAGGTCGGAGCGGCGCACATCAAGCACGCCTACGAGGTGATCCGTGGCACCCGCATCATCGTCACCGGTTCAACGACGGTCGTGTGTGTCGATCCCGAGGGGAGGGTTCGGCGGCTCCCCGAATGGATCACAGGGTGACGATTCCCCGAGTCATTCGCCGATGTCCTCATTCCACAGATCGGGGTGGTTTGTCATGAATTCCTGCATGAGTGTCACACAGCGAGGGTCGTCGCGCACCTCGAGCGACACGCCCCTCGACGCAAGCCATGCCTCTTCCCCCGTGAACGATCGATTTTCACCGATGATGACCCGCGGAATGCGGTAGAGCGCGATCGCCCCGCTGCACATCGGACAGGGCGAGAGCGTCGTATAGATCGTGCATTCGCGATAGAAGGAAGCTGGCCGCCTGCCCGTCCGCTCGAGGGCATCCATTTCGCCGTGAAGGATGGCGCTGCCCTGTTGAACCCGACGGTTGTGACCGCGGCCCACGATTGTTCCTTCGTGGACGATCACAGACCCGATCGGAATGCCTCCTTCGGCAAGCCCCGCCTCCGCCTCCTCGATCGCCGCCATCATGAATGGATCCATCGCAGGTTCTCCTGGTGCGTGATACTTCGGCCAAGCCGCGATCCGACATCGTACCGATGAGCATGCGCCATTCGGTGCGACGATCAGCAGGAGGCCACCCACCCCGCGAGCCTGGCCCGACGATCAATTCCACTCCACGGATTATGGAGCCACGCGAACCGGCACGCTATGCGCATGCTCCATCCCGCATGGCTTCACTCGTCACCAATCGCCGTTCCGTCCATTCGCCGGGTCGCAACGAGTGGTTTGCCGACCCGTTGCAACCGTACAGGGGCAAGGAATTGTTTCTAAGGAATCTGGGACGGGAGGTGACACTGGCCCGTCGTCGCCGATCACCCTCCCGGGAGTGCCGACCGGCGTTGTGGCGACGGCAGGCGACGGCAAGGCGTTCGTCACATGGAAAGCACCAACCGCTACCGGTGGTGCAGAGCACCTTGGCTACATGGTCCAGTTCAGTAGCGACGGGGGCAAGACATGGACCACGGTCGCGCCGCGATTCTCGGAAACGCATGCGGTGGTACCGCTGCGGACAAACGGCAGCCCATACGTGTTCCGCGTCGCGGCCTTCAATCGGGCTGGCCAAGGGGCGTTCAGTGAGCCTTCGGCCACCGTGGTGCCAGGCGAGCACCGATGGTGGCGTGACGTGGAGAACAATCACCCGAAGGTGTGACGAGACGCGGGCTGCGATTCCGTTTCTCACCAATGGCAAGGCTTACGTCTTCCGCGTTGCCGCCGTCAACAAGGCAGGGCAGGGAGTATTCAGCGAGCCATCGGTAGCGGTCACACCGACGGCGAAATCATCCACTGGTAAATCCCGAGCCTGAAATGGCACCATCGTCGGGATCGGCACAAGGCATGGCGGGGGTCGGTCGACGCATGGCGGCCGACCCCCGATCACATCGCGGATGGCGACGAAGCATCCGCGAGGGAGGATTCCCATGGGCGACGTGCGATAGAATCCGGCGGCCAACTTGAAGAGATGGGCCAGCGCCACGGCACCCCGAATCAGGAAATCGAATGAAGGTCTTGATCTTGAGCGACAACGAGAGGGTGTACCGAAACATGAAAGGGGTGGTCTCCAAACACTCCATCGCGGGGGCTCGCTTCGACTCCAGGTGTCGGCCCGGGAGCAGGCTTGCGAATGTCCTCGAGCCGATCGAGGCTGATGACATGATGGAATACGACGTGATCATCTCGGCCCACTCGAATCACATCTTGCCTCCGCGCGTGGTGCAGAGTCGCTTGTGTGTCAATGTGCACCCGGGTTACAACCCGTACAACAGAGGATGGCACCCGCATGTCTTCAGCATGCTCGACGGCTCGCCGGTCGGTGTGACGCTGCACGTCATGGACGAACGGATAGACACCGGGGCCATCATTGACCGTGAGGCCGTGCGAGTCGAAGCCACGGATACGTCCGGGGATGTCCTCGAGAAAATCTACGAGCTCGAGAAGGTGGTATTCGATCGAAACATCGAGAGCCTCCTTGCGGGAACCTTCTCGACCTATGCCCCAGAGTTCACGGGCAAGCTCAATACCAGGAAAGATTTTGAAGCGATCTGTGAGCTCGACCTCAGCGCCGTGGGAACCCTCGGAGAGCACATCAACTTGCTTCGGTCTCTGGCGAACCCCAACTACCGAAACGCCTTTTTCGTCGATGGCGGTCAGAAGATTTTCGTCAACCTAGGCCTCGAAAGGGAATGAGGCATGGCGTGCGAGTGAGATTCCGACGAACTTTAGGGCCGCACGTCATCCGGGGTATCACGTTTCAGCCGGTTCAACCCATGACGGAGAATCCGCCGGATTGTCGGAGGGCAGAGTCGATGCTGCGAGCATATCGTTCGTCCCACTCTCGCGTGATTCCCGCACCTTCCCGTCCAGCAAGCAGCTCACGTTCATGTCGCCCATCACGTTGATTGCCGTCCGGCAGCGGTCGAGGAACCAATCGACGGTCAGCAGCACCAAAATGTATTCGGTCGGCAGGTGAACCGCCTTGAAGACGAGCGTCATGGTGACGAGGCCCGCTTCCGGAATGCCGGCCGCTCCCACGCTGGCGATGACCGAGGTCAGCACCACCATCGCCTGCTGTGCCAGCGACAGGTCCATGCCGAGCATCTGAGCGACGAACAGGGCCGACATCGCTTCGTACAGGGCCGTGCCGTCATTGTTGAAATTTGCCCCCACCAGCGCGCCCATGCTGGCCGACTGCTCGCGCAGGCCGACGCGGTCTTTCAGGCAGGCGTACGTGACCGGCATCGTAGCGGTGCTGCTGCCGGTGGAGAAGGCCATCACCAGCGCATCGCGTGTGTTTTTCAGCAAGTAGCCAGGTCGGACCCAGGAGCTGAACCGAATCCGCACCAGGTAGTAACACGCCTGCAGCGCAAGCGCGATCAGCACGGCGATTACGAATGCGCCCAGCGCCACGAAATCGCTAAAGCCTTTCACGCCGATGATGCTGGCCACCACGCCAAACACTGCCAGCGGCACGATCTCGATGATCCAGTGCAATACTACGATGAACGTGTTCAGGCCCAATTCCACCACATCCGCCACGTTCCTTACCGGCTGGTGTTTGACCTTGCGCAAGGCGATTCCAAAGGCTACCGCCACCACGATCACGCCGATCACCTGGCCGCCGTCGCCGAACGGTCCCAAAATGCTTTTGGGAAAGCTCTCGAAGAACAGCGACAGCGGATCGACCGCTGCACCGTGGGACTCGGGCTTGGGCGTTGGCTCCAGCTTGGTCCATCGCCCCGGCTGCACGACGTTCGCCACCACCAACCCAATGCCGATCGCGACAAGGGTATTGAGCAGCAACAATCGCACCAACCGAAACGCCACACTGCCCGGAATATTCGCATGCAGCAGCGCATGCATGATCGCCAGCAAGATCAGCGGCGGAGCCAACGCTCCGAGCATTCGCAGCACGAGCTTGCAAGGCAGCTCAAATATGGCAGCCCGCTCGCCGAGCAGCACTCCGACAAGGACGCCAAGCGCGACGCCTCCGACGATCCGCAGGTACAGTGGCGTGCGATGCCACCAGTCAAGAACCGTGAGCGATCTCTTCGATGAATCAATACTGCTCATGCTTGGTGCCGCCTACTTCACACTCGCCTGGCCGAGTAGTTCTCGCAGTGCCGTCATGCCGATTGCGCCGAAGTGACGCGGCAGGATGTGCCAGATCTGGGGCTTCATCAATTCAATTGAAGTCGCGCCTTGATAACCGATTGTCCGCAGATGAGCAAGGATTGGCTCCAGTTGAAAAGCGCCGTCGCTGGGCAAAAGGAGAGGACGGTCAACGGCATTTCCACCACGTCGTGATGGCAGCTGGTCGGCTTCAGAGCGTAGCCGATCGGGCTCGAGCGTGTTGTGCGAGGAGGCGGCTGGCGCCCGACTCGTGCGTGGTGACTTTCTCGCGATCGCCGCTCGTCGGGATGCAGCGCTCCGCGACGCATCCGCGGTTGTCCTCAGATCCTTCTCGTGAGCGGCCATAGCCCATCGCGAGCATCCGATCGAGCATTCGCCACGCATCGCCCAAGAGCATTCCGTGATGGTCCGTGGCCACCACTTCCAGGATGCCATTCCAGGATGCCATCGAAGGGGCGTCAGAGCGCGGCACCATCATGGCACACAACACGCCCCCGCAACCCTCTGACGATTCCCGCAACGATTCGCAAGATGAGAGCGAAGCAGCGGTATTCCTTGGCGATTATGCGATTCTCTCGTATGCCAGTGAGATTTACAAGTATATTACTATGGGCGGCGAGGGACTCGAACCCCCAACCCCCTCGGTGTAAGCGAGGTGCTCTGACCAATTGAGCTAGCCGCCCTCCGCAGGCTGAACTACCGGCTTCGGGGCCGGTGCCAGGACCCTCACGCCAAGTTCCGTAAGCTGTCGCTGCGCCACCGTCGATGGTGCTCCGGTCATCAGGTCGCTCGCCTTCTGGGTCTTCGGGAAGGCGATCACATCGCGAATGCTATCAAGGTGACCGAAGAGCATCACCCAGCGGTCGATACCGAGGGCGATACCGCCGTGCGGCGGCGCACCGCTTGAAAGCGCATCGAGGAGAAACCCGAAGCGATCACGCGCCGTTTCGGCGTCGATGCCCAGAAGCCCGAAGACCTTGGCCTGCGTCGCGGAGTCGTGGATGCGGATCGTGCCGCCACCAGCCTCCGAACCGTTGATGACAAGATCGTAGGCAATCGCCCGGCAGGCCGACGGGTCGGTGTCGAGCAGGTGCAGATCCTCGGGCCGTGGGGCCGTAAAGGGATGATGCATCGCGGCCCAGCCGCCCGTTTCGGTGTCACGGGCAAACATCGGGAAATCGACGATCCACGAGAAATTCATCGCGGCCGGATCGAAGAGCGCGAGCTGGCTGCCGAGTCGCTTGCGGAGCGTGTGCAGGGCCTTGCAGGTCACTTCAAAGGAGTCGGCGACGATGAGGGCCAAGTCGCCTGGCTCGCAGCCGAGCCGTTCTTTCACGCCCGCGGCGATGCTCGTGAGATTCTTGGCGACGGGGCCGCTCCATGAGCCGTCTGGCTCACACTTGAGCCAGACGAGCCCCTTGGCTCCCGCTTCGACGGCGACCGCAGTGAGCTCATCGAGCTCCTTGCGGGAGAATCGCCCGGCCGCGCCCGGCACCCGGATGCCTCGCACGCGTCCGCCACTCTCGGCCGTGCCGCGGAATACTCGAAAATCGCTCTCACCGGCAAGGGCCGTGAGGTCAACAAGCTCGAGGCCGAAGCGAAGGTCGGGGGCGTCGTGGCCAAATCGCTCCATGGCCTCCGCGTACGTGAGCCGTGGGAGCGGCAGCGGCACGTCGAGCCCCAGGATCTCGCGAGCTGTGCGGCGCACCAGGCCTTCAATGACGCCGATGATGTCGTCGGCCTCCACGAACGACATCTCGACGTCGAGCTGGGTGAACTCGGGCTGCCGGTCGGCGCGGAGATCCTCGTCGCGGAAGCATTTGGCGACCTGCACATACCGGTCGAAGCCGGCGATCATGAGGAGCTGCTTGTAGAGCTGCGGCGACTGGGGCAGGGCGAAGAAGGAGCCGTGGTCGAGGCGGCTTGGCACGAGAAAATCGCGTGCCCCTTCGGGCGTGCTCTTGCCGAGCATCGGTGTCTCGACGTCGATAAAACCGAGCTCATCGAAATGATCCCGCATGATCTTCACGATCCGGCTGCGAAGCAAAAGATTTTCCTGCATCGCGGAGCGGCGGAGATCGAGCCATCGATTCGTCAGCCGCACCTCCTCGCCTGGCAGCTCGATCGCACCCGGCTGAAACACAGGCGTGACCGCCTCGTTGAGCACATCGATCGAGTCGCAGACGAGCTCCACGCCGCCCGTCGCGAGCTTCGGATTCGTCGTGCCCTCGGGGCGAGCAGCTACCGCGCCCACGGCCCGGATGACCCACTCGGTGCGAGCGGCTCGTGCGGCGGCAACGGTGGCAGGGGCGGCGTCGGGACCGACCACGATCTGCGTGCGACCCCAGCGGTCCCGGAGATCAATGAAGAGAACTCCCTTGTGATCGCGGACGCGATCCACCCAGCCGCACAAGGTCACTCGGCTCCCGACATGCTCGGGACGCAGTTCTCCACAGGTATGAGTTCTCAGCACAGGGCAACGTTCCTAGGAGTCGTCTGAGGAGGTGAATGCAGCGGTCGCCAGCAGGGCGATCACCAGCACGAGCGCGAGCGATAAGAGGACCACCGCACTCCAAAACCCAATCGCTTGGCTCAACTGAAACTGCTCCATGCTCTTGGGCGCTTCGTTCACGAACCCGACGAGCGGCACGCGACCGTAGGCGAAGATCGCCACCCCCGCGAGAATCGCGAAGAGGATCGCCGAGGCAAGAGACACCCAGGCCAATACTTTGAGCACCATCGCTGCTTACCTCACCGCCTGCTTGCCCGCCAAGAGTTGCCGCTGACGTGCTACGCCGTCCGCCTCAAAGGCTAGCTCCAATTGTTGGGCCGCGTCGCCCTCCGGGCAGAGCTCGCGGAACAGCATGCTGGGCTGGATGTCGTGGTTGTGCTGGTATTTCGTGCTCGTGTATTCGGTGATCTCGCCGATCACCTCGTGGAAGAATATCTGGCAGATCGGCACGCCCGGGTAAATCTTGACTGGCTGGACGGCGAACATCTCGAGCGTCCAATACCCCGAGAAGCCGACGTCGCCGAAGCCCGCCGTCACGTGGACGAACAGGCCGAGCCGGCCGATCGAGCTGCGCCCCTCGATCATCGGCACGAGGTTGTGGGTCTCGGTTCGCTCGACGGTGCGGCCGAGGTAAAGCTGGTTGGGCGTGAGCACGAGGCCATCCGGCGGGATCGTGATTCGCTCCACCCGGTTGCTCTTCCGCATGTCGAGCACGACCTCTTCGTACACGAGCAGCTCGTCGTGGAGCGAGAGGTTGTAGCTGTTGGGATTGAGCCGCCCGTCGTCGAACGGGTCGATGACGATGTTGCGGCCGAGCTGACGGCGAATCTCGTGGCCAGAGAGAATCATGAAGGGCTCCCGTGCAGCCGGGGACATTTCGAACGAGTGTATGCCGGGCCGCCTAGAAGCGACAGTCATCGTCGGCGGCCGGCCACGGCAACGCCCTTCTTCGGGCACAGATCCTCCAGCGGGCATGCACCGCACTGGGGGCTTCGGGCCGAGCAAGCCGTGCGCCCCAGGGCGATGAGCCGATGGCTCAGCGCGATCCAATGCTCCTTCGGGAAACAGGCCACGAGGTCGCGCTCGGCCCGCACGGCATCGGTGTGCGCGGTGAGGCCGAGCCTGCGGGAGAGCCGGCCCACGTGGGTATCCACCACGACGCCCACGGCGTTTCCAAAGGCCGAGCCCAGGACGACATTGGCCGTCTTTCGCCCCACTCCAGGGAGCCGCACGAGCTCCTCGAGGGTCTGCGGCACCTCGCCGCCATGCCGCTCCACGAGGGCCTGGCAGCAGCCCTGGATGCTCTTGGCCTTGGCACGAAAAAACCCAGTGCTGTGGATCGCCTCCTCAACCGCCGTCCGGTCCGCAGCCGCCAGCCGGGCGGGCGTGGGCCAGCGGCGAAAGAGTGGCCCGGTGACCATATTGACCCGGCGGTCGGTGCACTGGGCTGAAAGAATCGTCGCGATGAGGAGCTCGAAGGGCGAACGGAAGTCGAGCGAACAGGCCGCATCGGGATATGCCTCGGCGAGCTGGTGACAGATCCGTGAGGCCCTCGCTCGCCTGGCCGCAGCCGATTCCCGCCTCCTTGGGGGGACCGCCGACTGCCCACGTTTCTCGTCAGTGCTACGATTCACCAGTATCTGCCCTCCCGTTTCGGCGTGCTCCGATGCGTTGAGCGCTGCCGACAGGAGCCATCATGACGACCGATCAGCCCGTCGCGGAATACGAGCCGCTCTACCTCGCGGGCATCGCCCACTTCAACGCCTGCGACTACTTCGAGAGCCATGAGGTGTGGGAGGAGCTCTGGACCGAATACCGGGGCCCGTCGCGAAAGTTTTACCAGGGGCTCATCCAAGCAGCCGTAGGGCTCTACCATTTCGGGAACGGGAACCTCCGCGGCGCCCGCAAGCTCCATGCGAGCGTTCACGGCTACCTCGAGGCCTATGCCCCGCAGCACCTCGGCCTCGATATCGACGCATTTCTTCGTTCCTTCGACACCTGTTTGGCTGAGGTCGTTGCCGATACCGACGACCGCCGCGAGATTCCACTCGATCCAGAACTTTTGCCGGAAATCCACCTCGACCCGCCCCCCGCCGCGCCGTCGGCCTGACCCACTCTCCCCATGTCCGACGAGCCACTCGCCTTCTCACCGAACCAGTTCTCGGGCCACGCCAGGGTGTTCCCGCTGCCGAACCTCGTCATGTTCCCCCACGTGATGCAGGCCCTGCACATCTTCGAGCCCCGCTACCGGGCCATGTTTGAAGAGGCGATCGAGGACGATCGGTTGATTGCACTGGCGTCATTCGCCAGCGGATGGGAGGGGGACTACGAAGGCCGACCGCCGCTCCGTTCAACGGCCTGCCTCTGCCGCATCGCCTCGCATCAACGCACCGACCAGGGCACCTACAACGTGCTTGTCCTCGGCGTGCGACGGCTCCGGCTTGTGAGGGAGCTACCGCCCAAGAAGCTTTTTCGCGTCGTCGAATCGGAACTGCTCGACGATATCGAGCCCGCGGATGCAGCCGCTGACGCCGCTCCCGCGCTCCAGAAGAAGCTCTTGGCTGCATTCAAGCAGGCCATGCCCCGAATCCCTGATGCCTACGAGCAGCTCGATCAGCTTCTTGGAAGTCAGATCACGCTCGGGATGCTCGCCGACATCGTGGCCTACACGATCGATCTCGATCTCGAGACGAAGGCGAGGCTTTTGACCGAGTGCGACGTGTTCCAGCGGACGGCGATGCTTTTAGAGGCGATTGCGACGCGTGCTATGGCTGGCCCTCACCGGCCGTTTCCCCCCGAGTTCAGCGCGAACTGAAGCCGCGGGCGGGGTTGCCCTTGGGGTTGCCCGTGCCATCCTGGCTTCGCTTGCGGCTCCGGATGCTGAGGAGCATGTCACCGCCGGCGAACCAACGTATTTGAATTTAATTGCCCCTGCCGGAGGGATTCGATGGCCCCTGCATGCCGCCCCGTTTCGCAGCGACAGCCGTCGATTACACTCGTTCGCCATGAGTGACGCTTCACCCCACCAGGTTGATCAGCCCCGCATCGAGCGGGCGGTTCGAGAGATCCTTGCCGCTGTCGGGGAAGACCCCGAGCGCGAGGGGCTTCTCGAAACGCCGGCCCGCGTGGCCCGGATGTACGCCGAGCTCTTTAGCGGGCTCGGGCAAGACCCGCGCATCCACCTCGGCAAGGCCTTTGAAGAGAAGTACGACGAGATCGTGCTCGTCCGCGACATCGCCTTCAACAGTATGTGCGAACACCATCTGCTGCCGTTCATGGGCCGCGCCCATGTGGGCTATCTCCCGAACGGGCGTGTGCTCGGCCTGAGCAAGCTCGCCCGCGTCGTCGAGACGCTCTCGCGGCGGCCGCAGGTGCAAGAACGGCTCACCGAGCAGATCGCGACGCTCCTCGAGAATGACCTCGGGGCCAAGGGTGTGGCCGTGGTCGTGGAAGCCACCCACACCTGCATGACGATTCGCGGCATCCGCAAGCCCGGCAGCATGTGCGTGACCTCGGCGATGAAAGGCGTGTTTCGCGCGAACGTGTCGAGCCGAGCGGAGGTGATGTCGCTCATCTTCGGCCACCGGCCCGCCTCCTGAGGGCTGGCCAGGGTGGCCGGTGCACCGAGCCGTACGCATGATTCTTTTGCTCGACTTTCTGTGCCGGTTCGGCTGGGGCATGGCTGCTGGCCTCGTTCTGACCCCAGCGACGATGGTGCCCGCGGGCTTCTTTCGCGTGAACCTGCTCGTGGTGCTCGGGCTCGCGACCTCCGCGGCACTTGTCAGCCGGAGCCTTTCCGACGTAGGCGGCATTTGGCTGCCGGCATCGGCTACGGCGGTGATCGCGTGGATCGGAAGCATCGCGTGGCTTGCCGAGCGGACGCGGGCCGGCCAATGGGCCTGTGGCATCGCTGCGGTACTCATGGCGGGCGCGACACTCGCGACCAGCGTCGCCGGCGGTGGAGCCTGGGGGGCCGCGGCGGGGCTCGCTGGCGGGGCGGCGCTCGTGTCGGGACTCGTCACCGGGCTCACCGTCCACGCGATGCTCCTCGGCCACTGGTACCTAAACGCCCCTGGCATGCGGGTTGACGCGCTTCGACGGATGATCGATATGGCGCTTGCGGCATGGGCCATTGAATTGGTCGTGTCGGTGACCGGGCTCGTCGCCGGCCCCGGTTTTCCGTCGGATTTGACCGCGACCGCGCTGCTGGCCCTTCGCTGGCTTGCTGGTCTCGCCGGCCTTCCTGTCCTGCTCGTTATGGCCCGCAAGACGCTCGATATCCCCAACACCCAAAGCGCGACGGGTATCCTGTATGTGGCATGCCTGGCAGCGATCCTGGGGGAACTGACCTCCCAGCTCCTCCAGGCAGCAACCTGACGCCGAGCGCTGCCGATGCGAATCACCTACGCCTGCCCTTCCTGCGACGCCACCGTCACCCTCGCGGGGGTCGAGACGGCCCGCTCGCTTGCGTGCCCACAATGCGGTGAGGACGTGATGGTGCCGGCCGATGCCGTGATGTGGATGAACGCGGCAGGCGGGGCGGTCGAGCCAGGGGCAGGTGAGGCTGTGCTCCGGCGGTGCATGGTATGCCCGGGTACCGAGCTTTTTGTCCGGAAGGATTTCCCGCAGCGGCTCGGGGTGGCCATCGTTGTCGTGGGATTCGCGGCGAGCTGTGTCACCTGGGCCTGGCAGATGCTCCTGCCCACGTTCGCGATTCTCTTTGCCACGGCGCTCGTCGACGTGGTGCTCTACATCGTGATGCCGGAGTGCCTCACCTGCTATCGCTGCGCTGCGCGGTACCGCGGCGCCGGTGGACCGCACGGCGGCTTCGACCTCGAGACCCACGAGCGGCACCGTCAGCAGCGAATCCGCCTCGCCGAGGCCCTGAGCCGTAGGGGCGGCCAGGCCGCGTCACCAGCACCCTAGGCACCCAACCGGCAAGACCATGGATTCCGGCAAGGCACGCATTGAGGAAGACCTACGGGGCGTTGTCTCGGGTGACGTGATATGCGACGACGTCGGTCGCTCGCTCTATGCGACCGACGGAAGCCTCTTTGAGGAGTGGCCGCTGGCGGTCGTGCGGCCCCGCTCCACTGACGACGTGGTGGCCACGGTCCGCTGGGCTGCCGAACGGGGTGTCAGCATCCATGCCCGCGGCGCCGGCACGAGCCTCTGCGGAGGGCCGCTCGGCCGCGGCATCGTGGTCGACTGTTCGCGATACATGCGACGCATCCTCGGCGGGGTCGACACCACCGTGCGTGTGCAGCCGGGCGTCATCGGCACCCAGCTTGATTCCTTCCTCGGCCGCCGCCGCCGCTGCCTTGGCCCCGATCCTTCCAACGCTGCGTCGAGCACGATCGGCGGCATGATCGGCCGCGACGCGTCTGGCAGTCGGTTTCTCTCGCGTGGGTCGATTCGCTCACGAATTGTTTCGGCTGAGGTGGTGCTCGCCGACGGCGAGGTCGTCCACTTGGTGGCCACGGCTTCCTCCCCTCCGGTTCCGGAGCCGACCGTGGCCCACGGCATCACCTCCGCCGCGATCAGCCGAACCACGAGCCTGGCGACAGGGCTCTCAACAATCCTCGAGCGGCATCGCGACGTGATTGCCCGCGGGCAGCCTTCCACGCGGGCTCGCCACGGGGGCTATCGGCTTCACGATCTCGAGCGCGAAGGGATTGTCCATCTGCCTCGGCTCCTGTGTGGCGCGGAAGGCACGCTGGGCATCGTGACGGCAGCGACGTTCGAGACGATCCCGCTCGACGCTGCCACGGCGATGGGTCTGCTGCTGTTCGACTCCCTCGAAGCGGCTGCGGCTGCCGCGCTGCGGCTGCTCACGCTGTCCCCGAGTGCCTGCGACCTCTTGGATCGCCGCCACCTCGCGCTCGCCCGCGGAACGCGGCCGGCGTTCGAGCTGCTGATACCGCCGGTCGCCGAGGCGGGCCTGCTGATCGAGTTCACCGCCGACGAGCCCGCCGATTGCAACGCTCGCCTGGAGCAGGCACTCGCCTCGATGCCGCGGGGCCGACGCGGCTGCATCGACGTCCGCCGCGCCGAGGATGCCCATGACGCGGCATTCTTCTGGGAGCTCTCTCGAAGCGTGATGTCCACGCTCTACGGTGTGCGAGCGGCGGTGCGACCGGTGCCCTTCATCGAAGACATCGTGGTGCCGCCGCCAGCGCTCCCCGATTTTCTGCGTCGGCTTCAGTCGGTGCTCCAGCGGCTCAATCACACGGCGATGATCTTGAGCCACGCGGGCCACGGCCAGCTCCATGTGCGGCCTCATGCGGTGCCTCGCGACCCTGCGGAACGAGCGCGACTCGAGACGCTCGCTGAGGCCGTATACACCGAGGTGGTCGCGGTCGGAGGCTCGATCGGCGCGGAGCTGGGGCTGGGGCTTTCGCGAACGCCGTTCTTCGCCCGGTTCTTTCCCGAGCTGTCAGCCGTCTTCGTTGAGGTGAAGCAGCTCTTCGATCCTGCCGGGATCATGAACCCAGGGCGGGTCGTCCCCGCCGACATGCCGGCGCCAGGATTTCGCCGACCGCTCGACCCGCCGCCCGGGGCGGTCGCTGAAAAAGATCCATTACAACCCGCGCCGCAGATCGTGCCGTTGACGACATGGAATCGTGAGCGGTTTGCGATCGAGGTGGACGCCTGCAATGGGTGTGGCGCCTGCCGCGGGATCGCCGCCACCACGCGGATGTGCCCGCGGTACCGCGAGAACCCTTCGGAGGAAGCCTCGCCACGGGCCAAGGCCGACGTGATGGCGGCGCTCCTCTCGGGCAGGCTCGATCCCAAAAAGATCTCCAGTGAGGCGGTGCGTGCCGTCGCCGATACCTGCTTCAACTGCCACCGCTGCCGGATCGACTGCGACGCAGGCATCGATATCCCCGCGCTCGTGATGGAGCTCAAGGCCGCCCACTACGCCACGAATTCCACGAAGATGGTTCCGTGGCTGTTGTCACGGATCGACGCGCTCTCGGCTGCCGCTGGTCGGGTGCCGTCCCTGGCCAACTGGGCACTGGCAAATCCACAAGCCCGCTGGGTCATCGAGAAGACACTCGGCATCGCTCGTGGCCGCAAGCTGCCGCTTGTGAGCGGGAGTCACGTCATGCGGTGGGCGGCGCGTCGGGGCCTCACCCGTCCGTCACGCCGCAGCGGGCCGCGGGTTCTCTACTTTCTCGACACGTATGCGCGGCGACACGATCCGCTCTTGGCCGAGTCCTTCGTGGCGGTCCTCGAGCGCAATGGCATCGGCGTCTTTATCGATCCGCGGCAGGTCGCTGCGGGGATGCCGATGGTGACGGAGGGCGACCTCGACGGGGCACGCAAGCTCGCCCGCACGAATCTCCGCGTTCTCGCGGAGGCTGTGCGACTCGGCTATCGCATCGTGTGTACGGAACCGGCCGCGGTGACCTGCATCACGCACCACTATCCCCTCCTGCTCGACGATGAAGAACTTCCCCGTGTGGCGGCAGCGACCTGTGACGCGGCCACCTACCTCTGGGAGCTCCATCGCGAGGGAAGGCTGCGGCTCGACTTCCGGCCAGTGCCGGCCAAGATTCTCTACCACGCCGGCTGCCACGAGCGAGGGAGCGGTGGCACGTCGCCCGCTGAAAACCTCCTGCGGCTCATCCCCGGCCTTGCCCTCGAAGCGGCCGACCACGGCTGCTCCGGAATGGCGGGCACGTTCGGCTTGGCGCGGGAGCATTATCGGGCAAGCCTGCGGATGGGGCTCGGGCTCGTGTCGGGAATGCGAGCGGCCGGCATCGAGGCTGGGGCAACGGGCTGTAGCGCCTGCCGCATTCAGATGGAGCAGGGCACGACGAAGCCGACGGTACACCCCGTCAAGATTTTGGCGAAGGCGTATGGGCTGCTGGAGGGGCCGCCGCCCTTCGGGCTCGACGCGTTACTCACCACCACAAGCGGCCGACTCACCACCACCTGAGCGGCAGCTTGGCCCTACGGAAAAGTTTTTTGATGCGTGAGGAGACCCCGACTGTGCGAGTGGCCCTGTTTGCAGGCATGGCTGAAGCAGCGGGCGCACGGAGCGTGGACGTGCCGTGGAACGGTGGCACGGTCCACGACCTGAGGCAGGCCATCGCCGCGCTGTTTCCGGTGGTCGAGCCACTTCTGTCGAAGAGCACCTTCGCCATTGGTGATCGCTATGCCGCGGCCGACGAGCCTGTGCCCGTGGGAGCCGATGTGGCCATCATTCCTCCGGTCAGCGGAGGGTGACAGCACATGTCTCGTCAACCGCCCGAAGCCCCGACGATCCCTGAAGCCGTCATGCTCACGCGCGATCCCATCGACCCGAATGCGCTGCTGGCCGCAGTGGCCGACGTGACGGCGGGGGGCAACGTCCTCTTCGTGGGAACCACACGGAGCTTGACCGACGGCGCGACGACCACCTGCCTCGCGTACGAGGCCCACGAGCCGCTGGCCCGCGCGGTCCTCGCGGGGCTCGTGGCCGAAGCGCGCGATCGGTTCGCGCTGGTGGGCTGCGGCGTGGTCCACCGACTTGGCACGGTGGCCGCCGGCGAGGCGAGCGTTGCGGTAGCTGCCAGTGCCCCGCATCGGAAGGCCGCGTTCGCCGCCGGAGAATGGCTCATGGACCGGATCAAGCGAGAGGTGCCGATTTGGAAGTGTGAACACCGGCTCGACGGCAGCCGCGCGTGGGTGCATGGCGATATGTCGCCCGATGCCTTGAGTCGCATGGCGGAGGATAGGAATCACCCATGAGCGGCCTTGTGGATGGCTTCGGGCGTGTGCACACCGACCTGCGGATCAGCGTGACTGATCGTTGCAACCTGCGGTGTGGCTACTGCATGCCCGCCGAGGTGATCTTTCGCCCGCGCGAGGAACTGCTGACATACGAGGAGATCGCCCGCGTCGCCCGTGTGGTGGCAGGCCTTGGCGTTCGTACGATTCGGCTCACAGGCGGCGAGCCGCTGCTGCGGCGAGGCATCGCGGAGCTCGTGCGGCTCCTCACGAACGTGTCTGGCATCGACGAGGTCTCGCTGACGACCAACGGCATGTTGCTCGCAGAGCAGGCAGCGGAACTGCGAGCCGCAGGGCTTTCCCGGCTGAACGTCAGCCTCGATGCCCTCACAACACAAACCTTCGAGCAGATCACCAGGCGACGAGGCCTCGACCGCGTGCTCGAGGGGATCGCCGCGGCCCGTGACGCAGGCTTTGACTCGATGCGTATCAACGCCGTCTCGATTCGCGGCCTCACCGAAACTGAGATCGTGCCGCTGGCTCTCTTCTGCCGCCGCGAGGGCTTGTGTCTTCGGTTCATCGAGTTCATGCCGCTTGATGGAGACGGGGCCTGGGATGGAGCCCATGTGCTTTCGGGCGAGGAGGTGCGTGGCATCCTGGTCCGCGAGGTGGGCCCGCTCGAACCGTTGGCAGTCGTCGATCCCAGTCAGCCGGCAGTCGATTGGCGGTGGGCCGACGCCGGGGGGATCGTCGGATTTATCAATCCGGTGACAGAGCCATTTTGTGAGCGCTGCGATCGGCTGCGGCTCACGGCCGACGGACAGTTTCGCAACTGCCTCTTCGCCACGACGGAGTGGGATGCGCGAAGCGTGCTCCGCAGCGACGGCGACGACGACGCGATCGCGGCGCTGCTGCTTTCCTGTGTGGCGGCGAAGCGCGCGGCCCACGGAATTGGCTCGCCCGCCTTCGAGCGGCCAGCCCGCGCGATGTACCAGATCGGGGGTTGACCAGTGGGGCTTGCACGCCGGTATCTCGACAACGCCGCCACGACATGGCCCAAGCCCGCCGAGGTTTTTGGAGCGTGGCAGCACGCGGCCGCGGAAATCGGCGCCACGGCTGGTCGCGGCATGTACCGCGAGGCCGTGGAGGCGTCTGCGATTCGGACGCGAGCCCGCGTGGCGGCGGCGCGACTTCTCGGAGGCGTTGATCCTGCGCGAGTGGCCCTTCCCGCGGGCTGCACCCTCGGGCTCAACGCTGCGATTCAGGGGCTCGTGCGGCCAGGCGACCATGTGATCGCCACGGCCGCCGACCACAACGCCACGCTCCGGCCGCTGCACGCGCTGGCCGCGCGCGGGGTCATTGCGTGGTCGGTGGTGCCCTGCGACGCCACTGGGTTTGTCGATCCGTCGGACATTGCGTCAGCATGGAAACCGGTGACACGGCTGGTCGTCTTCTCGCATGCCTCGAATGTGACCGGTGTGATCCAGGATGCGTCGGCCATCGCGGCCATCGCCCATGACCGCGGCGGGCTGGTCCTGCTCGACGCCTCCCAAACGCTCGGCCAGGTGCCTTGTAACCCGCCCGCATGGTCCGCCGACATCGTCGCTGCACCGGCTCATAAGTGGCTTCTCGGCACGGCTGGCGCCGCGGTGCTCTGGGCCCGCGAGGGCATCGAGCCTGAGCCGTTCGTGTGTGGTGGCACGGGGACGTCCAGTGACTCCCTCGCCATGCCGGATGCGTTTGCCGATCGCATGGAGGCCGGGTCGCCCGACGTGCCGGCAGCTGCAGCGCTTGCCGCGGCGATCGGCTGGCTCGAAGGGCAGTCGATCGCGAGCGTCGGGAACCGCTGTCGGCAACTGGCCGATGCCTGCGCTGCCGAGCTGGCGACGATTCCTGGGGTGCGGGTCGTGGGTGGGCGACGTGGACCGCCGATTGTGAGCTTCACTCTCAAGGGCTATGATCCCGCCGACGTCGCTGCGATGCTGGAGGCGAGTGCAGGCGTGCAGGTGAGGGCTGGGTTTCACTGTGCCGCTTGTATCCACGAGTACCTTGGCACGCGGGCAGGCGGTACGGTGCGGGCGAGTTTTGGCCCGTTCAATGATCAGAGCGACGTTGATGCTCTCGTGTGGGGTGTCGCGGCAATCGCAGCGGGCTGACAAGGAGGAACTGGATTCATGGCAGGCATTCCGAAGGATAAGTGGTACGCCGACGGGCTTCGATTTGCGTGTACGCAGTGTGGGGACTGCTGTACCGGAGCCGAGGGCTATGTGTGGGTCAATCAGGCCGAGATCGACGCGATGGCGGCTCGGTTGGAAATGACCTCGGCCGACTTCGAAGCCGCGCATGTCTACCGCGTGGGGATTCGTCGCTCGCTCAAGGAGCGAAAGAACGGCGACTGTGTCTTGCTCGATCCCACAACAAAAAAATGCACGACGTATCTCGAGCGACCGAGGCAGTGTCGCACGTGGCCGTTCTGGGATTCCAATCTTCGCTCACCGCAGGCGTGGGCAGACGCCGCCGAGGCCTGCCCTGGCTGTAACAAGGGCAACCTCGTGCCGCTCGAAAGCATCGTTGAGCAGGCTGCGCAGATCCGTGTGTGAGGCGTCGCTGCGGCCAGCTGGTTTCGCGCCGGCGCCGCCGGCCCGGCGTCGGCTTCGGCTTGCGGTCGCCGTGCAAAGCCCGGCTCCCGGCTGGGCGGAGGCCCGGCCAGGCCGCCGGGGCCATGGATGGCCCGCCGGCCGCTATTTACAGTATCCCGC
>Ga0163153_10000585_pt1 | contig 63808 bp, 60 predicted proteins | sample OliLakLV19MP6IB1_FD_148629 | JGI IMG/M metagenome (GOLD analysis project Ga0163153, IMG submission 148629) | Freshwater microbial mat bacterial communities from Lake Vanda, McMurdo Dry Valleys, Antarctica - Oligotrophic Lake LV.19.MP6.IB-1 | ecosystem: Environmental > Aquatic > Freshwater >... | reverse complement strand
ACATACATCTTCTTGCCGTCGCGGCTGGGATAGATGCCGTGGGTGCCCTTGCCGGTTTTCACGAAGCCCACTTCCTTGAAGGTGGCGCCGTCGATGATGAAGATGCCATCGGCCTGCATGTCGGCCACGTAGAAGCGCTTGCCATCGGGTGAGACGCGGATGTCCTGCGGCATGCCGCCTTTGGACAGGCGCAGGTAGTCGATGACCTTGCGCTCCACGAGGTCGATCTTGACCAGGCTTTTCTGGAATTCGCAGGTGAAGATGGCGAAGGTGCCGTCGATCGAGAAATCCGCGTGGTTCACGCCCGCGCAGCGCGGGGTGTGGATGAAGTACTGGAACTCCATCGTTTTCGCGTCGCGGAAGGCCAGGCGCTTTTCCGCCTCTTCGACCACGATGGCGTGTTTGCCGTCGGGTGAGAAATACATGTTGTACGGGTCGTGGATCGGAATGGCGGTGCCGGGTTTGCCGGTCCTTGGATCAATCGGGGTGAGCGATCCCTTGAGCGTGCGCTCCGCGTTGTTGGTGACCCAAAGCGTCTGCATGTCCCAGGAGGGCACGACGTGTTGCGGATTGAGGCCCACCTTGTATTTGTCGATGACCTGGAGCGTTTTCGGGTCGATCACGTACACGTTGTTGGACTGCACATGGGGCACGTAAACCAGTTCCCTGTGGTCGGCCAGCGCGGGGCCAACCTTGCCCACGCCGATCTCGCTGTAGAGGTTCTGCGGATCGGATACCGGGGGCATGCCCGGCACGGTCTGGACCTGCCCCACGGCGCCCGTGGCGGCGAGGCAAAAGGGGACCAGGAGGGCGCCGCGCGATCGGAAATTCAATTCGTGTTGCTCCGGTAAGTGGTTCTCGGCGCCATTTTACCGGCGGCGGGTGGATTCCCGGATGGAATCGGTGGTGTCTTTCACAATGGAGGCGAGGGCGGCGCGCCCAGCCTCTACGGTTGCCGCGCCGGGATCGCGCACCAGGGCAGGATCGACGGCCAGCGTGGCGGCCGTGTCTTCAGGCCCCGCGTGTGCAAGATCGCGATAGTAGGTGTCCGGCACCAGCACGCCCTTTACGCGCGCGGCCACGTTGCGCAGGCTCCTGGCGTAGCCGCCATGGTCACCCAGCAGCACCACGTGCTTGAAGCCGTGGTGCAGCAGGCTGCGCGCCGCGGATTCCAGCATCTTTTCGAACACGTCCTGCGGGACGGTGAGGGTCCCCGGGTGTTTCATGTGCTGCGTCGGCGGGCTGATGCCGCCTTCGGGCACGTAGGCGACCACGGGTGCCACCAACGCATCCCCCAGCTTCTCCGCGATCTGCTTCGCCAGGAAACGCGCGCGGGCGTTGTGTTTGCCCAGCACGATATGGCCCGCGTTCCATTCGGTGCCGCCAATCGGGATGAGGGCCGTGGTCTTGCCCGCGCGGATCGCATCGCGCACCTCGGGCGAGGTGAGATCCTCGAGGAACACCGATGTCTGCGCGTGAGCCACGCCTGCCACCAGCAGCAGCGCGGCGGCGAGCCAGGTTTTCAGTACGGCCTCCGCGCGGCGGTGGCGAGCAGCGACGCGAGCGTGGCGAAATCCACCGGCTTGGTGAGGTGATACGCAAAACCCGCTTGCCTGGAGCGCACGCGGTCGGATTTTTCTCCCCAGCCGGTGACGGCAACCAGCAACGTATCCCGCGCGGCGGGTGTGGCGGTGATGCGTTGCGCCACCTGGAAGCCATCCACCGTCGGCATGCCGATGTCGACCAGCGCCACCTGCACATCGCCACGCGCCGCGCGTTGCACCGCCTCTTCTCCACCATAGACCGCCTCCACGCGATGGCCATGGGCTTCCAGCAGCATGGCCAGGCTATCCGCGGCGTCGCGGTTGTCGTCGACCACCAGGATCGACAGGGCGCCACTGCCCTTGGGCGTGAGGCTGGCATCCTCCAATGAGTTGGAAGGCGAAGCCACCAGGGGGAGGCTTACCGTGAACTCGCTGCCCTTGCCGGGGCCTTCGCTGGCGGCGGAAACGGTGCCGCCATGGGCCTGCACCAGTTGGCGGGCGATGTGCAGCCCGATGCCGAGGCCTTCGGAGTTGGGCTTGCGCTCGCCCTTGCCTTCCGGGTGCAGGTCGAAGATGCCGGGAAGATCCGCCGGGGCGATGCCCACGCCATGATCCTTGATGGAAACCAGCACAAAACCGCCCTCCTCGGTCACGCGCACGGTCACGGTGCTTTGCTGCGCCGAATATTTGACCGCGTTCTGCACGATGTTGCTCAAGGCCTGCTGCAGGCGGATGGGGTCGGCGTGGATGTAGAGCGCACCGTCCGGGACCGCCACCATCAGCTCGCGCCGATGCGTGCTCACCGCCATCTGCGCGGCGGCCACTGCGCTGGCCACCACCTGCTGGATCGGCACATCTTCGAAGGCCAGGTGGCTCTTTTGCGTGACGCGGACCACGTCCAGCAGGTCTTCAACCAGCCGGGAGAGCTTCACCACCTGGCGGTCGATGGCATCCGTGGGGCGGGCCAGATCCACATCCCGGGCGCGCGCCTTGATCAGCCAGGCGTTGGTGCGGATGGCGTGGATGTGGTTGCGCAGCTCGTGCGAGAGGAGGGAGAGGAACTGGTCCTTGGCGCGATCGGCCTTCTCAAGCTGCTCGATGCGCGCGCGCAGCCCCTCGATATCGTCTTCAGTCATGCGCTATTTTGGACCAAATGCCGGAACGCGTGCGGCGGGAGGAGGGTCCAATGGCCCGTGTCCCGTACCACCATCACCTCCGCGCACCTCTACGCCATCCTGGACCGCGAATTCCGAGGGTTGAAGCCCGAGAATTGCGCCCGGTGCCGCACGCCGTTGCCGTTCTGGCGCCGGCCGCCGGACGACGCGTCGGCCAACTGGGATATCGGCGAGCCCTCCGAATGCCCACAAGGCTGCCACCGCGTGATTGCGGAGCTGATGATGAAGCTGTCGACCCGGTACGACATCGAGCCGGAAAGGCCCCAGTAGGCCCCCGAAAGGAAGCAATTGAGCAAGCGCACTCCGAAGGTCTCGTTTCCCGATCCATTCCTCGGCTGGGGCGCTCTCGCCCTGAAATCGGCGGAGATGATGTGGGCATCGGCCCAGGTCATCCCGCACCGCGCGGGGCGCAGCAACACGCCCGCGCAGCTCTATGCGATGGGCAACGAGAAGATGGTGGCGGGCCTGGATGCCACGCACGCCATGACGCGCCAGTGGATGCGCATGGCGGGGCAGGGCACGCCTGCGACGCTGCAGCAGTGGGCGGCGTTCTGGAACAGCGGGCTTGCGCCGTATCACCGCAAGGCGGTGAGCAACGCCAGGCGCGCGAAGCGGCGCTAGTTTCCGGTGGCGTGAATCCAGCTGGGCCGCAAGGAAGATACGAAGCCGGGCGTGCACTTGATCTCGCTGGGGATCGACGCCGTCACCACGGATGAGCGTCGAGGTGATCACCGCGAAGCCCGAGGGGAAATGAAACGGCCAGCCTTGCGGCTGGCCGTTTTACGTCAATTCTGGCTCCCCGACCTGGACTCGAACCAGGGACCTGCGGATTAACAGTCCGTCGCTCTACCAGCTGAGCTATCGGGGATCGGAACAGCTGATTATTTTAGCCTTTTTCGACCACCCGGGTCAATCCTGAACGCGACTAGTGGCGGGTCTCGTTGCCTTCCACCACGGCCTTTTTCTCGTTTTCGCGCTCTTCAGCCAGCATCAGGCGGATCTTGTTGCGCGCCTGCAGGAAGGGCGAGTTGCGCCCGGCGCGCCCGAGGTACTCATCAAGGTCATCGTGTTCCGCCCGGAGGCGCTCTATCAGCGCCAGGAAGACGTCCGTGAGCTCGGGATCGAACTGCGTGCCCCTGCGATTCCTGATCTCCTCGATCGCCTGGTCCATGGGCCAGGGGTTTGCAAAGGGGCGCCCATGCGTGAGGGCGTCGAAGACGTCCGCCAGTGCCACGATGCGCGCGTGGATGGGGATGCGCTTGCCCTTCAGCTTTGTTGGGTAGCCCTCTCCGTTCCACCATTCGTGGTGGTAGCGGGCGATTTCTTCGGCGAGGCGGAGATGCGTTTGGTGGCTACCGGCCAGCAACTCAGCACCGATCGCCGTGTGCGCACATATGAAGTGGCGTTCCGTATCTGCCAATTGATTGGCATTTAGCAAAATTCTGTCCGGTACAGCCATCTTGCCGATGTCATGAAGGCGCGCAGCCAGATCCAAAGCAGAAAACGCATCCCTGTTCCATCCGAGATTCTGGGCCGCTAAGGCCGACAATCGCCCAACGCGGTAGCCGTGTTCACCGGAGCTATCTTCTCTCAAATCCGCAGTAGCTGCGAAGCGCTCTAGTAGCTCAAGTCTCGAATTCAATGCTTCCCGCTCCGCGACACGAGCTCGAAGTTGAGCTTCTTTAAGGTGAAGAGCATGTAAGTCGTTCAGTTCGGAAGCGAGTGCAATAGGGCTTTCGGCAGCGCTGTTTGTTGTGCCAACTAGCGCAACAATGCATTTCTCGCGAACGCCTCGCAGAGTGGACATGAGTTGGTTCATGCGGAACAGCGCACGCTCTGGCTGCTCCGCGTGGTCGTAACCGCGTACCAGCGCGCACAGCGCGGCCGTGTGCTGCGGGGTGCCTTCCTCACCAGAGATTTCCAGTGATTTCTCAAGGAATTCGATTCCAGCCGCGACATCGCCGCCATGGATTTCACATAGCCCCCTTGCTACGAGGTTTATATACTCACAGCGTCGCGTGCTGCTCTTTTGCGCATACTTAGCACAAGCGGATGCATGCAAGCGGGCCTCATCGAGTTTGCCTAACTCAAGAGCTATCTGAACAAAAGTAAACTCCCGGACTGCGCGCGCGAGCCCATCAAAGGCATTTTTTGGCTCTTCGCTAAGAGCGAGAGATTCAGCAATGGCTTCAAACCCCAGTTCGTAGTCACCCAGAAATAAGTAGCTCTGAGCGAGATTGCAAAGCGCCGTAGGTCGAAAGCGCCGAGTCGTCGTTTGCTTCGCGGAAAAAGCTGCCCCTTTCAAGAGACATGGAATTGCCTCTCGGTATAGGCCACCATAATTGAGCGCATTTCCTAGATTCACTAGAACTGATGCCTCACCTTCGAGATCGCCAATTTCGCGAGCGATTGACAGAGCGCTGGCGTAGGCCGGCACGGCTTCCGCAATATTGCCCAGGTGCGCGTACGTAATCCCTTGAAGCAATTTTGATTTTCGGAGCCAACTCTTATTTCCGACGACTTCCGCGAGCGTATCAAGTTGCTGTGCCGCTGCCTGCGCTTCAACGTCAAAACGATTTGAGAATAGATATAGGACGCTGTCGAATAGGCAGGTCATCCGCGTTTCCGAGTGCGAGGTGCCTTTCAGTTTGGAAAGCGCGCGTACGGTCGTCATGAAAAAGTCGAAGGAAGCTGGTGAGCACTTCTCCAACCGGTCTTTGATTTCCGCAGAGAGCCGTGACAGAACGGCCTTTAACTCGGGCTCGTTGGCGCTGCGTGAGGATTTCAGTATCGTTTCAAGACGATCTGTTTGCGAAGATCCCATAGACGCTCCCTAGATGTTTCCCCGCAGTGCGACCGACCGGAAACCCATAGAATCTATGATGTAGCTACCGCTGAAGGTCCAGCCTGCTCCCGCTCCCTGTCTCGTCTCTTCCGCTACTTTTATTCAACGTTTGCCAAATACGCGAGCGTGCTTGCAGGAACGGCGACTTCAATGCTGCTAGTCCAAGGAACGCGTCGAGGTCGTTGTGGGTCCGGCGCAAGCGTGGAACAAGAACGAGGAAGCGATCTGTGAGTTCGGGCTCGAACTGACGCCCCTTCAGCTTTGCAATTTCTGCAAAGGCGTCCTCTGGTGGCCAAGCGATCTTGTATGGTCTCTTGTGAGTAAGGGCGTCGTACACGTCGGCAAGCGCCGTGATTCGGGCGGCAAGGGGGATAGCTGTTCCCGAAAGTCCGGCTGGATAGCCAGAGCCATCCCACCACTCGTGATGATGGCGCGCTATTTCTTCTGCCATTTGCATGTGGGGAATATTGCTCTTCGACAAGAGCTCAGCGCCCACTGTGGAGTGCGTTCGCATAATTTCCTGCTCTGCCGCATTCAGCTTATCGGGCTTCAGGAGAATTGCGTCAGGCACTCCAATTTTGCCTACGTCATGCAGGCGTGCTGCGAGTTCTATCATGAAGCATGTGTCGTCATCGCATCCAAATTCTTGGGCGAGCAGAGCGGCCAACTTTCCGACTCGATAGGAATGCTCGCCAGTCGAATCATCTCTGAGCTCTGCGGTGACAGCCAGCCGTTCGAGCATTTCAATGCGCGCTCTAAATAGTTCTTGTTCCGCAACCTTTCCGCGGAGAGCCGCTTCATGCCGCTGCAGATGAACGATGGCTGCATCTGCCGACTTAGGCTCGTGCCCGAATCGAGAGAGATGAAGCTTTATATGCTGCAGGGAATTTTCCTGCTGTACTGCACGATTAGCTTCGATCATCTCGCGCAAGTATATGAGTGCGCGTTCGGGTTGCCCGATTAGTTCATATGCCTTCACGAGGGCGGTGAGCGTCTCGCGCAGCGCTGAGCGAAGAAGTCTGGCGCGCTCAAGCGTCGAAGTAAGCCGCGAAATACCCACGTCGACCTGGCCCGCGTGAACCTCGCAAAGGCCCTCGATCGTAGATGCAACAATTTCTGCTCGAGCCGATTTTGACAAGGCGGCGTAGTGCTTTGCTACATCTGAATGCTCGATTGCCTTGTCAACATTATTAACTTCGAGCAGTAGGCGACAAAAGCTGCATTCTCGAATTACTCGGGATAACATTTCTGCTGCGTTGGTTGGTTCGCGGCTTTCCTTTATGGATGTCTCGGCCGCACGCAGGCCTCGCGAATAGTCTTCCATGTTGAGGCAACACAGTGCAATGTTGGCAAACGCGTTGGCCCTAAACGGGTGCAGGTTTGGTGATTTGTCGGCCAAATCTATTGCGTGCTCGCAGCACGCAATCGCTTCCCCATACTGAGCGGCGTACATCAGCGCAACGCCAAGATTTATCCAAACGCGACATTCGGCTACCGGGTCACTGATTTGCTCGAGAATCTCTAACGCGCGCGAGTAACACTCGATAGCGCCAGAAATGTTGCCAGTGTCCGCATACATCGCCCCCAAGAAGGTGCACGATTTGCGAATGAGTGCCTGATCCTGGATTGCGGTTGCGAGGTGTAACGCTTCGGTAGTCGGGCCCATCGCTTGAAAAGGGCGGCCCACAACATAAAAGTATTCAGCAATGTCCAGTAAGCATTGAATGCGAAGTTCGCTGTGCTCTCGCCCTTTCAAATTTACAAGGGACTGTGCCACTGACAAAAAGAACTCGGCCGCGTGGGGCAGCGCGTTAACGATCCGCCCCTTGATCTCGGCAGCGGTCCGTTCAAGCACGTCGCCGAGCTCCGCGTTGTCCGCAGAGACGCCTGCCGCAACTAGCTCGCTAAGTCGGTTCGCAGTAAGGGAGCTCACAAGCTATTGAATCTAAATGAATTGAGTAGTACTCTGCGCCAAAAAGTGGCATATTTCACACTTTTACCACACCTCGTCTACTCTTACTTCAGAAATTGGTTGATCTGTCTCGGCTAAGTGCCTTGTCATCAAAATACTTTCTAGCAAAGGTGATCGAAAGCATTGAAACAGGGGCGGCTGTACACCACCGTCATTTCTAAAGGCGTGGGAGCCTCACATTCCTTCTAGATCAGGCCGACATTTCCGGTGCGCAAGTTGGCCCAGGTCATTTGTCGGATTTCTCGTTGCTGCAGGCGGCTTTTGTGTTTTGGTCAGTTGGCAGCAGACAACATCTAGCAGTACACGACATCTAACTGTAGCGCCACATAAAAAGGGTCGAAATGGAAATCGTAATCTGTGAGGTTGAGTCGTTCGAACACTTCGTCGGTGTCGCGACACAGCGGCAGCAACAGCGCGAACTCAGCGAGTTTGAGTTGGCATTGGTGGGTGGCGGTGTCGGCGACGTTTCACTGGGTTAGTCGTTCAACGCGAAAGGGACAGTTATGGAACATGCAGATGCTGAAGTGAAAGCAATTGAGAATCTTGTCTCTGAAAAGAGCACCGCGGCGCACCAACTTCTAAGTGACATGGTTCTCTCGATGGCAGGTGGTGGCGTTGGTGACGTGACCCTCGGTTAGTTCATAGGCCCACTGGCCGGCTGATGAATTTCTCAATCACGATCATGGCATTCGAAGCATCTCTACTTCTCGAAATTCAACTTTAAGGAAAATGCAATGGAACTCAATAAAGTAGAAGTCAACGCAGTTCAGACCGCGATCGACAACGTCGAGTGGAAAATCCGCGAGATCAGCGAACTTGAGCTTGCGCTGGTGGGTGGCGGAATGGGCGACGTTAGTCTGGGCTAACCACAGCGTTAGTCGCAAGGTTTCGGTATCTACTGGCAATTAAAACATTGGGAGAATGAAATGGAATTCAACAAAGACGAAGCCAAGGCGGTTCAAAAGATTGCTGCAGACCCGGTTCAGGCAGCCATCCAAGAAATTACTGAATTCGAGCTTTCCTTGGTTGGTGGCGGAACTGGCGACGTGTCACTGGGCTAGCGGGGTACCGCACCTGGAAAGTCGAAACGCCGAACGCTTGAAGCGATCGTTTCCGGCCTGTGGCTAACAATAAGGAGCGAAGTGTCCTTTTCCGAAAGCGCGGTACTAATGCGCCGTTCGAGCGCAACGTCGATCTGATCAAAGGCTTCATCCAGGAAGAGTATTTTTGGGATTCTGTAAAGTGCGCGTGCCAAAAGGACTCTTTGTTTTTGCCCGCCGGATAGCGCCGTTCCAAGGCTGCCGACGATGGTGTTGTACTGCATGGGCATCGCCATGATCTCTTCATCGATCATGGCGGCGCGGGCGCATTCGCGCACGCGCTGGGGGTCGTGCTCCGTATCGAAGAAGCTGATGTTGTCTTCGATCGTGCCCACGAATAGCTGATCGTCCTGCATCACCGCGCCCACGCGGGCGCGATACTGGGCCGTGTCCCAGTCGGCGAGGTTGCGTCCGTTCACGCGGATCTCGCCTTCCGTGGGCTGCAACAGCCCCAGCAGCACCTTGATGAGCGTGGTCTTGCCGCAGCCCGATGGCCCGATGATGGCCACGGTCTCCCCCGGCGCGACCGTCAGGTTCACGTGGCGGAAGACAAATCCTTCGGGCCCGTAGGCGAATCCCAGGTCCTTGGCCTCGATCGTCAGGCTGCCCACCACCACTTCCCCTGGCATTGAAGGTTTCGCCCCCTCGGGCTCCGCCAGTGCGATGTCGGCGATGCGCTCGGCATGCAGGTCCAGCATGCGGAACTCGTTCCACTTGTCTATCAGGTTGATCATCCGCGTGAGGAAAAGCAGCTTGAAGCCGATGAAGGCATACAGCATCCCCACGGTGAACTTGCCCTCCATCACCAGCAGCGCCGCCAGCCAGATCACGATGACGTTTTCCAGGCCGAAGATCAGCGCGTTCGAGGCGCGTTGCAGGATGCCGACGTTCTGCACCCGCACGCCGGAGTTGGTCTGGTCCACCACCAGGTTCTGGTAGGCGCTTCGCCTTTCGCTTTCGCGTAGGTTCAGCTTGATCGCCATCATCCCGCGCAGGGTCTCGATGAAGTGTGTGCCGCTGCGCGCCTCGTGCGCCAGCTGTTCGTCCGTGGCATAGCGCTGCGGGTAATAGAAAGTCCATCGGGCCATCCCGTAGAGCAGGGCGGCGCCGACCACCACGAGAGTCAATGTCACGCTGTAGTACGTCATCACGATGACGGTCAATATCACCATGAAGCCGTCGACGGCCGTTTCCAGGAAGGTCGTCGTGAGCGTGCGCTGGATCGCATCCACGCTGCGAAACTTGGAAACTATGTCACCGATATTCCTCTTCTCGAACCAGCTGAGCGGCAGGCGCAGCATGTGGTTGAAGAGGTTTGTCAGCAGCTTGAGGTTGATGTTGGTGCTGAGGTAGACGCCCACCCAGGCGCGCACCGCGGTCACCGCCACCTGGATGATCACCAGGGCGCCGAACGCCACGCCCAGCACCGTCAGCAGGTCGCGATCCCGGCCCACCAGCACGCGATCCACAGTGAGCTGAAGGAAGAGGGGCATCGCCAGGGAAAACACTTCGAGCGCAAAGGACAGCATCAATATCTGCGCCACCGTCCCCTTGAGCCCGGATGCCACGCCCAGCAACTGCCACGAGCGGATCTTCTCGCGCTCGTCCTTCTTCTGGAACTCGTTGGTCGGCGTGAACTCCATCGCCACGCCGGTGAAGTGCCGCGAGGCTTCCTCCAGCGTCAGCACCCGCTTGCCGCGTGCGGGATCGTGCACGGTGATCTTCCGCCCGCCCGCCTTCACCAGCACCACGAAATGGTTCATGTCCCAGTGCAACACCGCGGGCAGCCGCAGCTTGCCCAGCGCATCCAGCGGCACCTGCACGCCGCGCGCGGTCATGCCCATGGTCTCGCCGATCTGGGCGATGTGTTTGAGCGTGATGCCCTTGAGCGAAGGCGAAAGGCGCACGCGCATCGCGGAAAGGTCCGTTCGGTGCCCGTGGAACGAGGCCACCATCGCCAGGCAGGCGATGCCGCATTCCGGCGCCTCGCTTTGCAGGATCACCGGCACCTTGGGGCTCAGCAGGTCGGAGAGGAAACCCACTAGCTGACCCTCTCCCAAGCGAGAAGGAGCGAGCGCTGGAGAAGGTGTCGGGAATTGATGCGCATCTAGAACCGCCCCTTCAACTGCAGCACCGGCTCGAAGATCCACTCGAGCAGCGTGCGTTTTTCCAGCAGCAGGTCCGCATTCACCAGCATGCCGGGGCGCAGCGGGAATTCCTGGCCCAGGGCGGTGACGGATTGTTTGTCGAGCAGGACGTCGACGCGGTAGACCGGTTCCTTCGCGGACAGGGGCCCGATGCGTTCACCCTGCGTCCAGACGTTGCGACCGATGTCGGCGATGGTGCCGTGGTACTGGCCGAAACGCTCGTGCGGGAATGCCTCGTAGCGCAGCACCACCTCCTGCCCCTTCGTGAGGAACCCGATCGCGCGCGTGGGCACCAGCAGCTCAACGTGCAGGCCGCTGCCCTTGGGCAGCACGGTGACGAGTGGTGAATCGGCGGCGATGGATTGCCCGCGATTGACGGCCACGTTGGTGACCACGCCGGCCATGGGCGCCCGGATCACGGTTTCACGCCGCGCTTCCACCTGGGACATGCCTTCGCGCAGCTCGCTCAGCTGGCGGGACAGCTGCTGCACCTGCGCGCGTGACCGCAGGGTTATCTGCGGCTCCTCCATGCGCGCGGTGCCCAGGTCCCGTTCCACCTGGGACCGCTGGCGGCGCAGGGCCTGCAGCTTGATTTCCTGGTCGGTCACCTCGTCCTGCTTCTGCTTGCTCGCCACGTCGGAGACGAACTTGTCGTTGGCGAGGGACTTGAATTTTTCCGCCTGCTCGCGGGTGGAGCGCACACGCGTTTCCTGCAGCTGCATCTCCGCGTCGATCTGGGTGAGCTCGTTTTCCAGGTCGCGGGCCTTGCGCCGGGACTGTTCTGCCTGCTGCACGCCCAGGTTGCGCCACTGCTCCTGTTCCTTTTCCAGGATGGCGCGCCGGCTCACCATCTCCGCGGCCACGGCTTCGCTGGTAGAGCCGCCCGCCACGTTGGTGCGGTCCAGCGAGATCTTGGCCAGGGGCTCGCCGGCGCTGACCTCATCGCCTTCCTTCACCAGCAGCTCGGCGACGCGCCCGGCATCCGGGCTTTGCACCCGGGCGGCGCCGGTATCCAGGGCCAGGTAGCCTTCCACGCGCTCGCGCCGCGTGTATTGGCCCCACACCGCCACCACGATCAGCAGGATGGCGATGCCGGCCGCCAGCAGGGTGAAGACCCAGAAGGGGACGGGACGGGCAATGGTCGCCTCGCCGAGAAACTTCTCGCGCTGGGCGTCTATGGCCTCTTGTCGGAATAGTTGGCGGGGCATGGGAGGGCTGAGCGATTGTAATAGAATCGAACGCGAGGCAGCCCATCCAACAACAGAGAAATCCGAGGAGGAACTGACGTGTCACGTATCGCCTGTTTTGCAGCGGCCGCGCTGCTAGCCACCGCAGCCACGGTCGGTTCCGCGTTTGCCGTCGATTACCCCACAAAATCGGTCAAGTGGATCGTGCCGTATCCGCCGGGCGGCACCACGGACGTGCTGGCGCGCGTGATCGCGCAATGGCTAACCGAAAAGATGGGGCAGACCTTCATCGTCGAGAACAAGCCGGGCGGAGGCAACAACATCGGCACGGAGGTGGCGATAAAGTCGCCGCCGGACGGCTACACGATGCTGCTGGTGAATCCCGCCCACGGCATCAACGCCACGCTCTATCCGAACCTCGGCTTCAACGTCCTGCGCGACGTGCAGCCGGTAGCGGGAATCGTGAAATCGCCCAACGTGATGGAGGTGCCCACGTCGTTCCCGGCCAGGACGGTGAAGGAATTCATCGACTACTGCAAGGCCAACCCCGGAAAGATCAACATGGCCTCGTCGGGCAGCGGCACTTCGGTGCACATGTCGGGCGAGATGTTCAAGATGATGACCGGCTGCGACATGCTGCACGTCCCCTACAAGGGCGCGGGGCCCGCTCTCATCGACCTCATCTCGGGCAAGGTGGACGTGCTGTTCGACAACCTTCCTTCATCCATCAACCACATCAAGGGTGGCAAGCTGCGCGCGCTCGCGGTGACCACGAAGGAGCATGAGCCGTCCCTGCCAGGCGTGCCCTCGCTTTCCGAGACCGTGCCCGGCTACGAAGCGACCGCGTGGTTCGGCGTGGGGATGCCCAGGGGCACGCCAAAGGACATCGTGGACAAGGTGAACGCGGAAGTGAATCGCGCGCTAGCCGACCCCGCCATGCAGAAGAAGCTTGCTGATCTCGGTGGCCGCACCATTCCGGGCACGCCTGAAGACTTCGGCCGCGTGATGGCGGAAGAAACCGCGCGCTGGGAAAAAGTAGTGAAAGCGTCGGGCGCCAAGGCCGAATAGACCAGCAACCGTTGCCGCATTCCGGGGCCTCTTTGCAAGGAGGGCCCCCTCGATGCGCAACCTGGCCATTGCTGCACTGTTTGCTGTTTCCTCTGCGGCGCTAGCCCAGGGCACCCCGGTGCCCCCGCTCGGGCCCGACAACGGGTTCTTCCGGCCCACGCCCTACAACCATCCCGCATTGACGCACGATCCGGCGCTTCCCGCGCAGGCGCCTTCACCGGGATGACCAACGAGCGGGACCGATAGTCCGTTCAGACCAGGCGGCCGTCCTGGTCGATGGTGACGGTGGTCTGCAGCTCGGGGAGGCTGTGGCGCAAGTGCATGGGCCGGAAGGTCCACTGCGTGCCTTCCACCGTGTGGCGCAGGTCTTCGAAGATGCGCCAGCCGTTGGCCGGGGTGAGGTCGCGCGCCAGCATCATCGCCTCCAGCTGCGCCCTGGCGTCTTTCAAGCGCGCGGATACGTCGAGCGCCAGGCCTTCCACGTGCTTTTCTTGTTGTCGCGCCTGCTCATCGCTCATGGCGGAATTCTAACCGGCATAATGCGGCCCACGCAGTCACGAGCTGCGAATGTTTCGACAAGGCCCACCGATGGCGCTGAAGCAGCTGTCCCCCGAGGAAATCCGCGACTGGTCACGCGAGCAGAAGGACCGCTGGTGGCTCGAAAACGTGTTCCGCGGCGACATGGCGCAGCTCACCATCCGTTCCGCCGCCACCGGTTTCCTGCTGGGTGGCGTCCTCAGCGCCACCGCCCTCTACATCGCGGCCAAGACCGGCATCACCATCGGCGTGGGCCTCACCTCCGTGATCCTCGCGTTCGCCCTGTACCGGGTGATGAACGCGGCGGGCTTCGCGCAGGACTTCACCATCCTCGAGAACAACTGCACCCAGTCGATCGCCACCGCCGCGGGCTACATGGTGGCGCCGCTGGTCTCGGCATTGGCCGCGTACATGCTGGTCACGAACACCGTGATTGATCCCTTCCACATGATCGCGTGGATGGTGGTCTGCTCGATCATCGGCGTGCTGCTGGCTTTCCCGCTCAAGCGCCGTTTCATCAACGACGAGCAGCTGCCCTTTCCCGAAGGCCGCGCGGCCGGCGTGGTGCTGGATGCGCTCTACACCGGCGCCGCCGCGGCCGGCATGTTCAAGGCAAAGCTGCTGGCCTATACCGCCCTCGGTGCCGCGACCTACCAGGTGCTCATCAGTGACGGCTGGATGAAGCTGCTGCAGTTCAAGCTGCTGCGCATGCACGAGTGGACGGGCATGAAGGAGCCGTGGAATTTCCACGAGCGCCTCGATTCGTATTTCTACGCGGCGTCGACGTACGTGCCCCGCATCCTCGGCACGGACATCCGCCAGCTGGGCCTGCGGCTCACGCTCGACGTCGCCATGCTGGGCGTAGGTGGCCTCATGGGCATCGCGGTGGCCACCAGCGTGATCCTGGGCGCCTTCATAAACTTCGTGATCCTCGCGCCGATCATGATCCAGGCGGGCGACATCGCCGCGCGCATCGGGCCCACGGGCGCCGTGGTGCCGATCTCGCGCCCGGAGATCGTGAACCAGTGGTCGCTCTGGTGGGGTGTGACCATGATGGTGGTGGGCTCGCTGGTGAGCCTGGCGGGCCGCCCCGAGATCTTCATGAGCGCTTTCCGCAACCTCGGAGGCAGGAAAACCCCGGGCACGGACGTGCTCAAGCACCTCGAATTTCCGCTCTGGATCTCGGCCCTTGGTATTCCGGTCTTCAGTGTGCTCGGCGCCTGGGTCAGCCATGCGTTCTTCGGCGTGCCGTGGTTCCTGGCTTTCATCTCGCTGCCGCTGATCTTCGTGCTCTCCATCATCTGCACCAACTCGATGGCGCTCACCTCGTGGACACCCACGGGCTCCCTCAGCAAGATCACGCAGTTCACCATGGGCGCAATCGACCGCACCAACCCCGCCAGCAACCTGATCCCGGCGGGCATGACGGCCGAAATCGCCTCGAACGCCGCCAACCTGCTTTCCGACATCAAGCCGGGCTACATGCTGGGCGCCAAGCCGCGCCAGCAGGCCGTGGGCCACGTGATCGGGATATTCTCGGGCGCGATTTTCTGCGTGCCGCTTTTTTTCCTGCTGTTCCTGCCGCCCGATGCCAACGGCGTTCGTTCCGCGTCCACCATCATCTCCGAGTCGTTTGCGTTCCCCGGGGCCCTGCAGTGGAAGGGCGTGGCGGAGCTGATCGCGAAGGGCGTGAGCAGCCTGCCGTATTCGGCGGTGGTCTCGATGGTGGTCGCGGCCATCGCGGCAGTGTTGATCGAGGTGATGCGCATCATCACCAAGGGGCGCTTCCCGCTTTCGGCGGTTTCGATCGGGCTGGGAGTGGTGCTGCCGCCGGAGGCTTCGTTTGCGATGTGGATCGGCGCGGTGATCTTCTGGTTGATGGGCCGCAAGTACAAGACGCCGGGCACGCGCGGGCACTCGTATTGGGTCGATGGCATGGAGCCGATCTGCGCGGGCCTCATCTCGGGTTCGGCGCTGGTGGGGATCGGCAACGCGATCGTCAATGTGCTGATGTAAGTTGCATCGCGCCTTGGGATAGGTGATAGGATTATCACCATCCATGGAAGCCGAACTCACCGCCCGCCAGGCTGAAATCCTCCAGGCCATCCGCGCCCATATCGCGGAACACCAGCGCCCCCCCTCGCGCCCGGAACTGGCGCGCATCATGGGCCTGGCTTCCACCAATGGGGTCGCCAAGCACCTGATCGCGCTGGAAAAAAAAGGCGTCCTGGAACTCTCACCCGGGCTCGCGCGCGGCATCCGCCTGAAGGAAGGCCCGGGCCTGCAACTGATCGGGCGGGTCGCCGCCGGCAGCCCCATCCTGGCGATCGAAAACATGCTCGGCCGCTACCCCGTGGATCCGGATCTCTTCAATCCCCGCGCCGATTACCTGCTGCAGGTCAGCGGGCTTTCGATGCGCGACGAAGGCATCCTGGATGGCGATTGGCTGGTGGTCCACCGCACCAGCGAGGCGCGTAGCGGGCAGATCGTGGTGGCCCGCATCGGCGAAGAAGTCACGGTCAAGCGCTTCAAGGTGCGCGGCCACAAGGCGCAACTCATCCCCGCCAACCCGGATTTCGAAACGCTGCACCTCGACCTGCATCGCGACCGCCTGGCGATCGAAGGTGTCGCGGTCGGCGTCATTCGCAACCTGCACGCCACGCGCTGAAGATGAAAGCCACGGTGGCGCAACTGGTGCGGTTGCCGGGCGTCTGGCGCGGAGGGGATCTCGAAAGCGCCCTGCAACCGGTAGTGCCCACGGGCCACGCCAGCCTCGATGCGCAGCTGCCCGGCGGGGGCTGGCCGCAATCCACCCTCACCGAAGTCCTGCATGAAAGCGTGGGCATCGGCGAGGTTTCGTTCCTTGCGGGTGCGCTCGCGCGCGCGGCCCAGGGCCAACGCCTCATCGCATGGGTCAACCCGCCCCACCTGCCGTATGCGCCTTCGCTGGCGCAGTCGGGCCTGGTGCCGGAAAGCTGCCTCGTCATTCGCCCCGCGTGCCGGCAAGACGCGCTCTGGGCGGCTGAACAGGCGCTCAAGTCCGGCGCCTGCGGCGCGGTGTTGCTGTGGATGGAGCGTTTCGCGGAAGAATACGCGTGGCTGCGCCGCCTGCAGACGGCGGCGCAAGCCGGGCGCGCCATGGCGGTGTTGTTCCGCTCCACGCTTGCGGAAAAACACTCCACGCCCGCGCACCTGCGCGTGGTGGTTGGCGCCGGTGCGGGCCACTTGATGATCCGCATCCCCAAGCGGCGCGGCCCGCCGCTGGTGCAGGAAATCTCCCTCCATCACACGTCAACGGGAGAGCTCACATGCTCTGGGTCGCACTCGAGCTTCCCGCCCTCGCACTCCAGATCGCCGAACGCGCCGGTCCTGGTCGCCAGCCGCTGGTGATCGCGCAAGGCCCCGCGCAACGCCCGCTGGTTGCGTGCGCCAATGCGGCCGCCCGCGCCGCCGGGGTGCGCGAAGGCCAGGCGGTGGCGGCGGCGAAGGCCATCGCCGGCGACCTGCGGTCGATCGATCGCGATCCCGAGGCGGAACGCGTGGCGCTGGAACACATCGCGGCATGGGCCTGCCAGTTCACGCCCATGGTGAGCCTCGATGGCCAGGGCATCGTGCTCGAGGTGGAATCGAGCCTGCGGCTCTTCGATGGCCACGCCCGGCTCACCGCGGCGATACGGCAGGGCATCCGCGAACTGGGCTTCAACGCTTCGATCGGTGTCGCGCCCACCGCGCTTGCGGCGCGGCTTTTTGCGCGTTCACACGCGCAGGGCACGGCGGTGAGGGCGTGCACCACCCCGGCGGATCTGCGCGAACGCATCGCGGAGCTGCCGCTCTTCCTGCTCGACTGGCCGCAGAAAACGCTCGCCCGCCTGACCGATCTCGGCGTCCTGCGCCTGCGCGACATGCTGGAGCTACCCGCCGAAGGCATCTCGAAGCGTTTCGGTCCGGAGATCGTGGCCTCGCTCGATCGCCTGATGGGCCGGCTTGCGGATCCGCGCCTGCCTTACGCGGCGCCGCCGCGCTTCCGCTCGCGCCTGGAGCTGCCCGCGCCGGCCGAGGGGGTAGAGGCGCTGTTGTTCCCGCTGCGGCGAATGCTGGTGGAACTGGAAGGCCATGCCCGAGGCCGCGGCATGGGTGTCCAAGCCCTCGTGCTGCACCTGGAACACGAACGCAAGGCGCGCTCGCGCATGGATATCGCATTCGCTTCCCCCGAACGCGAGGTGGATTTCATCCTGGCCATCGTGCGCGAAAAACTCGGCCGCCTCCAGCTGCCGTCGGCCACCATCGGGCTCGAGCTGCTTGCCGATGCGCTGCTGCCCTATGCGCAGCGTGTATCCACATGGCTGCCCGGCGCGGCGGAGCAAGCCGTTGATGCCGGGCGGCTGGTGGAACGATTGGTCGCGCGGCTCGGAGGCGAAAGGGTTTTCGGCATCGCGATGGCGAACGACCATCGCCCCGAGAAGGGCTGGAGGAAAAAAAACGGGAAAGAGGGTCCGTCCCCGATCTGCGGGTTTGCCCGCAGGCCCACGTGGCTGCTCAATCGTCCGCACCGGCTCATCACGCAACAAGGCCACCCCGCGCTGCAGGGCGCGCTCGAGCTCGTGACCGGGCCCGAGCGCATCGAAAGCGGCTGGTGGGACGGGCAGGAGGTGCGGCGCGATTACTACGTCGCATCCAATGCCCGTGGCGAGACGTTCTGGATCTTCCGCGAACATCGCGACCCGGCCTCGTGGTTCCTGCATGGGGTTTTTGCATGATCCCCGGCCACGCGGAGCTGCATTGCCTCACCAATTACACCTTCCTTCGCGGCGCCTCGGACCCGGAAGAGCTGGTCCACCGCGCCGTCGAGCTCGGCTACGCGGCGCTGGCCATCACCGACGAATGTTCCGTTGCGGGCGTGGTGCGCGCCCACGTGGTGGCGAAGGAGGCGGGCCTCAAGCTCATCATCGGCACCGAGCTCACACTTGTCGACGGCATGAAGCTGCTGCTGCTGGTGTGCAACATCCGCGGCTACGAAACACTTTGCGAGCTGATCACGAAGGCGAGGCGGGCGGCCCCCAAAGGCGAATACCAGCTGGCGCGCGAGGATCTGCCGCAAGCCCCGGAAGGCCTGCTGGCGATCTGGCTGCCGCCGAAACTGGTGTCAGAGACGATTTCAAACGTCTCTGACACCCGTTTCCTGTCTTCCAGGTTCCCGGGGGCGGCCTATATCGCCGTCGAGCTGCATCGGGGCGCCGACGATGCGGGGCGCATCAGGGCGCTGGAAGGCATCGGCAGGCAGGCCGGGTTGCCGTGTGTCGCGGCCGGTGACGTGCACATGCACGTGCGCGCGCGCAAGAAGCTGCAGGACGTGATGTCGGCGATCCGCCTCAAATGCCCGCTGGCCGAAGCCGGCAGGCGGCTGCAACCCAATGCGGAACGATACCTGCGCACCATCGGGCGTCTGTCGGCGATCTACCCGCCACACCTGCTGGCCGCCACCCTCGACGTGGCCAGCCGCTGCACCTTCTCGCTCGACGAGATCCGCTACGAATACCCGCAGGAGCTGGTGCCCGCGGGGCAGACACCGGCCACCCACCTGCGCGCACTCACCCAACACGGCATGCAGTGTCGATATCCCGGGGGCGTGCCGGAAAGCGTGCGCGACATCGTCGAACACGAGCTCAGGCTCATCGGCGAACTGGCGTACGAACCCTTCTTCCTCACCGTGCACGACATCGTGGCCTTTGCGCGCGGCCAGGGCATCCTGTGCCAGGGCCGCGGCTCCGCCGCCAATTCCGCGGTGTGTTATTGCCTGCACATCACCGAGGTTGATCCCGCCCGCATGTCGGTGCTGTTCGAGCGCTTCATCTCGAAGGAGCGCAACGAACCGCCCGACATCGATGTCGATTTCGAACACCAGCGCCGCGAGGAGGTGATCCAGTACATCTACGGCAAATACGGCCGGGATCGGGCGGCCCTGACCGCGGTGGTCATCTCCTACCAGCCCCGCAGCGCCCTGCGCGATGTCGGCAAGGCGCTTGGCCTGTCGCTCGACCAGGTGGACCTGCTCGCCAAATCCATGTCGTGGTGGGACAACGGCGAGGCGATGAAGCAGCGCCTGGTGGAGGCGGGCTTCGATCTCGGCAACCGCGTGATCGGCGACGTGATCGCGCTCACCCAGGAGCTGGTGGGTTCCCCCCGCCACCTCTCGCAGCATCCGGGTGGCTTCGTGATCGACAACCGCCGGCTCTCGCGCCTGGTGCCGGTTGAAAACGCCTCGATGAAAGACCGCACCGTCATCCAGTGGGACAAGGACGACCTCGATGCCCTCGGCCTGCTGAAGGTCGATATCCTGGGGCTCGGGATGCTTTCGTGCATCCGGCGCGCGATCGACCTGGTAAATGGGGTGGGGAAGGATCGCCATGCCCCGGCCTGGGGTCCGTCCCCACTGCGGCCGCTATCGATGTCATCCATCCCGGCAGAGGATCCGAAGGTCTACGAGATGATCCAGCGCGCGGACACCATCGGCGTGTTCCAGATCGAATCGCGCGCGCAGATGTCGATGTTGCCGCGCCTGAAGCCGAAGGTGTTCTATGACCTCGTGATCGAGGTGGCGATCGTGCGCCCGGGCCCGATCATGGGTGGCATGGTGCACCCGTACCTCAAGCGCCGTGAGGGCAAGGAGAAGGTTACCTACGCCAGCGACGCGGTGAAGAAGGTGCTCGAACGCACCCTCGGCGTCTCGATTTTCCAGGAGCAGGTGATGCAGCTGGCGGTGGTCGCCGCGGGTTTCACGGCCGGAGAAGCGGACAAGTTGCGCCGCGCCATGGCCGCATGGAAACGCAAGGGCGGCATCGGGCCTTTCCGCGACAAACTCGTCAACGGCATGCTCGATCGAGGCTACACGCGCGAATACGCGGAACAGATCTACCGCCAGATCCAGGGCTTCGGCGAATACGGCTTCCCCGAATCACACGCCGCCAGCTTCGCGCTGCTGGTCTACGTCTCCAGCTGGCTCAAGTGCCACGAGCCCGCGGCCTTTGCATGCGCGCTGCTCAACAGCCAGCCACTTGGCTTCTACTCGGCATCGGCGATCACGCAGGACGCGCGCCGCCACGGCGTGGAGGTCAGGCCGGCGGATGTGCAGGTGAGCGAGGTGGACAGCACGTTGGAAGATTGTTTTCCCGGTGGAAGAGCCGGCCCCGGGAATCGCCAACCCGGGGGCAATCCAGCCCAGCACGCCCTGAGGTTGGGCCTTGCGATGGTCAAGGGTTTCAAGGCCGACGCGGCGCAACGCGTGGTGGATGCGCGCCGCGAAGGCGGGCCATTCGTTTCCACCGAAGACCTCGCACGGCGCTCGGGGCTGGATCGCGCGGATCTCAGCGGCCTGGCCGCCGCCGACGCGCTGGCCGGCCTTTCGGGCCACCGGCGCAAGGCGCTCTGGGAAACCCTGGCGGTGGATGCGCCCACGCGCCTGGAACTGCCCGCGTTCGCCATGGAACCGCCCCCGCTCCTGCCGCCCACCGAAGGCCAGGACATCGTGGGCGACTACGCCGCAACGGGCCTCACGCTGCGCCGCCACCCCCTGAGCCTGCTGCGCGAACGCCTGAAGGCGCGCAACATCCGCAGCGCCCAGGAGGTCGCGCAATCGCGCAACGGCCAGCTGATTCGTGCCGCCGGCATCGTCACCTGCCGCCAGCGCCCGGCGACGGCGAGCGGCGTGATCTTCGTGACACTAGAAGATGAGACCGGCTACGTGAACCTGATCGTCTGGAGCGACCTCGCGGACCGCCAGCGCCGCGAGTTATTGGGTGCGCGCCTGCTGGCGGTGCAGGGGCAGGTGCAGAAGCAAGGCCTCGTGGTGCACGTGCTGGCGCGCAGGCTCGCCGACATGTCGTCGCTGCTCGGCAGCCTGGCGACCTCGAGCCATGACTTCCACTGAAATAAACGAAATAATTCCCCACGGCCAGGTAATACCCGTGCTCGACGCGGCCCTTGGCCTGACCGGAATTGGCACAGATCCCCTCGATGTTGAGCTCGTAGAGTGCGCGGGCGAATTGCGTGTGTCCGCGGCCACCCTTCGCATTCTTGCTGTTCACGCGAAAGATGCCCGCCTTGTCGCTGTAGAAGGCGACCGGCTTGCCGAAGCGCTCGACATATGCCCGAGTCGCCTTGAAGTAACTGAAGGTCGATTCCGATGTCGTGAAATAGACCTCCATCAAACGACTCGTGGCATCGTCGACGTAGACCAAGACCGTGCATGTCGGCCCGCGCGACTCGAACCAGGCGTGCTCGCACCCGTCGATCTGGACCAGTTCCCCAACGCAAGCCCGCCGATTTCGCGGCTGATGGATCCTCGGCGGGCGCTGCTTGCGTGGCACCCAGATGCCGGCCTCCGTCATGACTCTGCGCACCGTCTCCTTTGCCAGCACGAGACCATGGACCTCGATGAGCTTCTCGCGAGCGAGTGTGGGACCGAAGTCGGCGTACCGATCACGAATGAGCGAGATGGCTTGCGATTCGAGCTCGGGCGCCGTCCGATTGTTACTCGGACGGCCGCGGCGCTTCGAGATCAGGCCATGAGTACCCTCAGTCCGATATCGCTGCACCAGACGCCTGAACTGCCGATCAGTGAGTCGCAGCCTCTCGGCGGCGAGGCCGGGCTTCAGCAAGCCGTCGCAGACGGCCTGAACGGTCTTCAGTCGATCGAGTTCGCGCATGCTGACGGTAATTTGATTATCGTTGTTCCGGGCCATCGTGGTCTCGTGTGTCCAGCGGAATCGCTGAATACCACACGAGGCGAAAGCGGACATTTGAACTTAGCCAGAACCGGACACTACAACTTAGCCGCTACAGACGAACCGCGCATAATTCATATTATGTCAACTAAGCCGTGCAGCCTGGGGCTGTAGCGCTGAGTCGAAGCGTAGGATGTAGCCGTTCAACAACATCCCAGATTCAGCGCCGGTCGTCCGCCCAAGCCCGAATCCGACTCATGCCGAGCCCCTGGCGCCGCCGACCTCCCTCCCATGCCTGCGCGATGCGTCCCTGGCTCGTTGCGAAAGGCTCCCTCTCCGCAAGGATCCAGCGTCGCTGCGGGACGTTTCGCGTCCAGCGCCTGCGCGAGCGATGTGAAGCCCGGGCGATGTTCGCGCGTGAAGTCGTGCTTCGGGCCGATGGGGTCCCCGTAGTTGTCGCGCGTTCGACCACCGCGCGCGCGAGCTTGCGCGGCCCATGGCGCGCGATGCTCGGGCTCGGTAACCGTCCCCTGGCCGACATCCTGTTCCGCGACCCGCTGATCCGCCGCTGCGCGCTGCAGTTCGCGCGCCTGGATTGCCGCCACGCATTGTGGCGCCTGGCCAATGAGGCGACGGGAGCCCCCGAAGGGCACCTCTGGGCCCGCAGGTCCACCTTTCTGCGCCGCGGCCACTCGCTGGTGGTGATCGAAATCTTCCTGCCCGCGGTGCTGGCCCTGGGCTGAGGCGAACCACGCGACGGGCTGGCGGTCCTATCGCGACATGAAGGAGCGCCAATGAATGATTTCTTCGCCGCGATCGTCGCGCTGGCCGTGGTTTTTTTCGCGGCGTCCTTTGGCGCCCGGTTCAAGCCCGACGCCTGGTACCGCAACATCGCCAAGCCTTCGTGGAATCCACCCGACAAGGTTTTCGCGCCGGTCTGGATCGTCCTCTACCTTTGCATGGCCGCGGCCGCGTGGCTGGTATGGAAGCAGAGCGGATTCGCCGGCGCCTCCTTCGCGTTGGCGATCTTCGTGGTGCAACTGGTCCTCAACGGCGCGTGGAGCTGGCTCTTCTTCGGGCGACACAGCGTTGGCGCAGCGCTCGTCGACATCCTGCTGTTGTGGATGGCCATCGCCGCGACCATTGGGGCGTTCTGGGCCCACGCTGCGCTTGCGGGCGCATTGCTCCTGCCTTACCTGGCGTGGGTCACATTCGCGGTCGCGCTGAACGCCACGATCTGGCAGCTAAACCGCGCCCGCCTGGCGACTCCCTGAAGATTCGGGCACCGCGGCCTGCGCAAACGCCTCGATCTCCACCAGCAGGTCCACGCGGCAGATGTCGGCCTTCAGGTAGGTGACGTTTGCGCCGCTGCCGAGGACCGAAGCGATCTCGGCCTGGATGCAGGCCAGGTCCGCCGCGTTGCGGACATAGGCCTTGAACGCCGCATCACGGATCGGGAAGTTCCCGGAGCGATTGGCCTGGGCAAACACCGCTTCGAGGTTTGCAAGCGTTTCGCGCGTCTGTGCCGCGACATCTCCGGCGTGCAAGGTTCGATGGCCGACGATGCTTGCCGTGCCCGAAACAAAAAGCAGCGTCGGCGACTTGCCCGGATAGGCGGCAGCCCGCGCAAACGTGGGGCTCCTGGGGCCATGCTCCGCCGGATACTGCCACGCTTGCACCTGCCGGGGGTTCTCGATCTGCATGCCGCGCCCGTTGGCAGCCACGAAGTAGACCGTCAGGTCGTCGTCTGCGCCCGTGCCCAGCGCGCTGGCCGCGGGGATGCTGTCCGTGCGAAAACGCCCTGCCCGTTCAAACGCCGCCTGACGGCCCATGTTGAACAGCCGATATCGCTCGATTCCGCGTTCGTGGTCGTTGATGCGCGGGATATGGTTCCAGAAGCGCAGCGCGTGGCGATGGCCAGCGGTGTCGAGCAGCGCGAAAATTTCCTCATAAACGGCTTGCGCGCGGACTTCGATCAATCCCTGCGATTCCGCCGACGACAACGCGCCGAAAAGCAGCCCGCCCGAGGTGGCGTAGCGGATGTTTCCGCTGTGGGCGTGGTGCGCCGGAACGCTCGACAGCCACAGCTCGCACAACGTGGTGTCGGCCCCCGCGCCTCGCATGCCGGTGCGCGCGCTCGGCAGGCTGCGCCCGGCGTTGTCGGGCAGATCGGGGAAACCCATCACGCCCAGCAGGCCGGGGGGTGAAAGCTCGAGCGTGCTGCTGGCGATGCGTAGCGGGAGGAATTGGTGTTGAAGCATGGATCGGAGTTCAGGAGCGCGGCGGGAGCGCGCCATTATCAGGCCAGGAGGGAGCGGGGAGATTGGCCGATGAGGCGGCGAAACATCTTGGTGAATGCGCTGGGCCCAGAATAACCCAGTTCGAGGGCCACCTGCGTCACGCCCAGCCCGTCGTCGAAGAGCGCAAAGGCCTTGAGCAGCCGTGCCTGCTGCTGCCAGCGCCCGAAGCTCAGTCCCGTCTCGCGGGGGAAGAGGCGGATCACGCTGCGCCCGCTGAGGCCCACGTTGCGTCCGAGCTCGTTGATTGTGGCGGTGCGCGACAGGTCCGCCAGCAGCCGTTCGCACAGGCGCGCGAGACGCGGATCGTGAGGCATGCACAGGCCGAGGGGCTGCGGCTTGAGCTGGGAGATCTCGTCGACGATGAGCTGCATCACGCGCCCGTCGCGCCCGCGCTCGTCGTAGAGCGGCGGGATATCCATGGCGCGCACGATGAGCTCGCGCAGCAGCGGCGACACAAAGAGCACCTGGCCCTGCCGCGGCAGGCCGCGCAGGCGCCGCGGCTCGAAATAAAGCGAACGCATCTCCACGTCGCTTTCCATGCAGATCCTGTGCTCGGCGCCGGCGGGCATCCACAGGGCATGGCTCGCGGGCACCGTCCATAACCGGCCGGCCGCGCGAACGGTCATCACGCCGTGCAGGCCGAAGATCAGCTGCGCGCGGGGATGGTTGTGTGGGGCAATCACGTGGCCGGCGGGAAAGAAGTTGGCCAGCGCGGAAACGGGCCTGGGCACGCGGTTGGCGGCGACGGCATCGGCGTTGGAGCCCGGAGCCCTGCGATGCAATGGCGGTTTTGGACGCATGTGTGTCATTTTAGGGCAAGACGGCCATCGCCGTGCCGGGTCATCATGGCGGCATGCACAACAAGCCCACCACCCTGCTGCTCAACGCCGCGCACGCGATCGATCACATGTTCATGCTGATCTTCGCCACCGCCGTCACCACCATCGCCCTCGAGTTCGGCCTCACGCGCTGGGAAGACCTGATGCCGTACAGCGCAGCGGCATTCCTGTTTTTCGGCATCGGCTCGCTGCCCGCCGGCAAGCTCGGCGACCACTGGGGTCGGCGGTCGATGATGATCCTGTTTTTCTTCGGCATCGGCGTGTCCGCGTTGCTGGTGAGCGCCACGCAGTCGCCGCTGCAGATGGCCATCGCCCTGGCCGTGCTCGGTACCTTCGCATCGATCTACCATCCGGTCGGCATCCCGATGCTGCTGCAAGGCGCGCAGCGTCCGGGCTGGACCATCGGCGTGAACGGGTTCGCGGGCAACATCGGCGTGGCCTTGGCCGCGGTTGTCACCGGCTACCTGGTGAAGCACTACGGCTGGCGCATGGCCTTCGTGGTGCCCGGATTGTTGAGCATCGCGTTTGGCGTGGCGTTTGCGCTGGTCTCGAAGGCCGAGGTGGCGCCGCCCGCAAGGCGCAAGGCCACGCAGGTGGAGCTGCCTGCCGCGTTGCTGGCGCGCGTGTTCCTGGTGATGACGCTGGCGGCCACCAGCGGAAGCCTGCTCTTCAACTTTTCCACCAACGGCAACTACGAGCTGCTGCACGAGCGCTTTGCCGCCATCTCGAGTGACCCCGCCCTCCTCGGCCTGCTGCTCGCCGCGGTCTACACGCTGGCATCTCTCGCCCAGCTGGTGGTGGGCCGCCTGATCGACCGCTTCGCGCTCAAGCCGCTCTACCTCACGGTGCTTTTGCTGCAGATACCGTTCCTGTTGCTGGCCGCCCACGCCGACAGCTGGGCGCTCTACGCCACGCAGGCGTTGTTCATGATTGCGATCTTCGGGGCCATTCCGTTCACCGACGCGATGATCGTGCGTTACGTGGACGATCGCATGCGCTCGCGCGTGGCGGGTATGCGGCTGGCGGTGTCGCTCGGCGCGAGCTCGGTCGCGGTGTGGCTGCTCGGACCGCTGGTCAAGGAGTCCGGCTTCACCACGCTGCTCTGGATCATGGCCGGCATCGCCACCGTGACGTTCCTGGTGGTGACGCGCCTGCCCGACGTGCCTGGACCCGCCGCGGCCTAGTTCTTCAGCCGGTACCCGGTGCGGAAGATCCAGGTGATCGCCGCCAGGCACGCCACCAGGAATGCCAGCGCCGCGGCAAGGCTCACGCCCACCGCGACATCGGCGGTTTCGTAGAAGCTCCAGCGGAAACCGCTGATGAGGTACACGATCGGGTTGAAGAGGCTCAGCGTGCGCCATGCCGGCGGCAGCATGTCGATCGAGTAGAACGCCCCGCCGAGGAAGGTGAGCGGCGTGATCACCAACATGGGGATGAACTGCAGCTGCTCGAAGCCCTGCGACAGGATCCCGATGATGAAGCCGAAGAGGCAGAAACACGCCGTAGTGAGGATCAGGAAACCCAGCATCCAGAACGGATGCAGGATGTGCACCGGCACGAAGAAATTCGCCGTGGCCAGGATGATGAGCCCCAGCAGGATCGACTTCGATGCCGCCGCTCCCACGTAGGCGAGCACGATCTCCAGGGCCGAAACCGGCGCCGAGAGCAGCTCGTAGATCGTCCCGGTGAACTTCGGGAAGTAGATCCCGAACGAGGCGTTGTTGAGGCTCTCGGTGAATACCGCGAGCATGACCAGGCCCGGCACGATGAAGGCGCCGTAGGAGACGCCGTTCACCTCGGTCACGCGCGAGCCGATCGCGGCGCCGAACACCACGAAATAGAGCGACGTCGTCATCACCGGCGTGAGGAAGCTCTGCAACGGGGTGCGGAAGGCACGCCCCATCTCGAAGCGGTAGATGGCCCAGACGCCGTGGCGATTGAAGCTCATGGCGCGCCCTGCCCGCGTTCGCTCACCAGGCTCACGAAGATCTCCTCGAGCGAGCTCTGGCGCGTGTTGAGGTCGCGAAAACCGATGCCCTGCTCCCCCATGCGGCGCAGCAGGCCGGGGATGCCGGTGCTTTCGTCGTGTGCGTCGAAGGTGTATTTGATCTCGGTGCCGTCGGGCGCAAGCACCAGCGGCCATTGCGCCAGGGACGGCGGCAGCGCCGCCATCGGCTCCTGCAGCTGGACTGTGAGCTCCTTCTTGCCGAGCTTGCGCATCAGCTTCACCTTCTCCTCCACCACCACGAGTTCTCCCTTGTTGATGACGCCGATGCGGTCGGCCATTTCCTCGGCCTCGTCGATGTAGTGCGTGGTCAGGATGATGGTGGCGCCGCCTTCGCGCAGCCCGCGCACCAGCGCCCACATGTCGCGCCGCAGCTCGACGTCCACCCCCGCCGTGGGTTCGTCGAGGAAGAGGATCCGCGGCTCGTGCGCGAGCGCCTTGGCGATCATCACGCGGCGTTTCATCCCGCCGGACAGCGTCATGATCTTCGACTTGCGCTTGTCCCAGAGCGAGAGTTCGCGCAGCACCTTCTCGACATGGGCCTCGTCAGGCGGCAGGCCGAAGACACCCCGGCTGAACATCGCCGTGGACCAGGGTGTCTCGAACATGTCGGTGTGCAGTTCCTGGGGAACCAGCCCGATCAGGGCGCGGGCGGCGCGATAATCGCGCGCGATGTCGTGCCCGCCGGCCGAGACGCTGCCCGACGTGGCGTTGACGAGGCCGCAGACGATGCTGATCAGTGTCGTCTTGCCGGCGCCGTTCGGCCCCAGCAGCGCGAAGATCTCGCCCTTGTGGATGTCGAGGCTCACCGCCTTCAGGGCCTGGTGACCGGAGGCGTAGGTCTTGGTGAGCTTCGAGATGGACAGGATCGGATTCATGGCCGCCAAGGATACGGCATGAATGTTTTTCCGCACGGCCGGAAAAATCTTCGCGAGATACGGAAACAAATGGCGCGCCGGCGGCCGTTCCGGGGCTCCACGCTGCGCGCAGGGTCTGGCACGGGTTGTGCATATTCCGTGCTGATCCCGAAAATCCGACCGGAGAAACGGTGTCGAAGTCCGATGAGGGCACGGCCGTTACGAAGGTAAAGAACCACACGACCACCACCACCAAATAACCGGAGCACCCACATGAAACTCACAGCCGCCATCCTCGCCCTCGCCGCCGCCGGCACCCTTGCCGCCTGCGACAAGCCGAACCAGAACACCGCCTACAACAATTCCGGATCGTCGGCCGCCACGGCGCCGACCACCACGGTGCCCGCCCGTTCGGACACGGCGGGCACCACCAGCGCCAATTCGACGGTTGCCCCCGGCCCCGCCGGAGATGCAAACGGCGCGGTGAGCGAGACGCTCACCACCGGCAAGATCAAGGCCGCCATCGCCGCCGACTCTGGACTGAAGGACACCGACATCTCGGTGACCACAAATGCCGGCACCGTCATGCTCGGCGGCACGGTGAAATCCCAGGACCAGATCGCGCTGGCCACCAGCGTCGCCCAGAAGATGGACGGTGTGCAGAAGGTGGAATCCAACCTCACGGTCAAATGACCGCGCGGCTTGCCCGAAGCCCCAGAACGGCCGCCTTCGGGCGGCCGTTCTGGTTTCGGCCGCGGGTGGCACGGCTCGTGCTCGATTCACGGCAATGTTCCCTGTGGGAGACAGACATGAACCCGAAAAAATCGAGCCTGCTGCCGCAATGATCGTCTCGGCCGCACGCCTGCTCGGCAACGCCGTTGTGAACACACAGGGCGTGCCGATCGGCCACCTCGAAAGCATCATGATCGAGCTGGCCAGCGGCAGGATCGCCCATGCCATTGTTTCGCATGGCGGCGTTCTCGGACTGGGCGCGCGGCGCTGCCGCGTCGACTGGCAGGATCTGCGGCTCGATGCCGACGGATGGCGCTTCATGCTCGAACGCGGGTTCGATACCCTTGCGCGCAACCCGGCATGAACCTGTAGGACATTGCCGACATTTTTTGGCGGCACTCCTAGGCAACATGGAAAAAACTTCGCTTTGGCGGGGTTTACCGATATTCCATGGAGCATCGATGCCGCATGTACTGATCGTCGACGATGACGCGAATACGCGAGAAGCCCTGATTGCGCTCGCCAAGGCCGAGGGTTTCACCTCCGCCGCCGCGGGCAGCGTCGCCGAAGCCCGTATCCAGCTCGTCCGGCAACGCCCGGACGTGGTCCTCATGGACCTGCGCCTGCCCGACGGCAGCGGCATGGACCTCTTCGATGACCTCGAGGACCGCTCGTCGATCGAAACCATCCTCATCACCGGCCACGCCAGCGTGGAAAGCGCGGTGGAGGCTTTGCGCCTGGGCGCTTCCGACTACCTCACCAAGCCGGTGAACCTGCAGCGCCTGAAGGCGGTGCTCCATCGCGTGCCGAAAAGCGGCCAGCTGCGAGCCGAAATCGGCGAATTGCGCGATGAGCTTCGCCGGCTCGGCCGGTTCGGCCGCCTGGTGGGCCGCTCGGTGCCGATGCAACGGGTCTACGACCAGATGGCGCGCGTGGCGCCCACCGAGGCCACGGTCCTGCTGATGGGCGAAAGCGGCACCGGCAAGGAAATCGTCGCCCACACCGTCCATGACCTCTCGCGCCGGCGCAAGCAGCCGTTCCTTGCGATCAACTGCGGGGCCATCTCGCCCAACCTGATCGAAAACGAGATGTTCGGCCACGAGCGAGGCAGCTATACGGGCGCCGATCGCCAGCACAAAGGTTACTTCGAGCAGGCCGACGGCGGGACGCTTTTCCTGGACGAAGTCACCGAGATGCCGATGGAGCTTCAGGTGCGCCTGCTGCGCGTGCTCGAAACCGGCCAGCTCATGCGCATCGGCACCGCCCGCGCCGTCGACACCGACGTGCGCATCATCGCGGCCACCAACCGCGACCCGCGCGAGGCGGTCAAGGCCGGCAAGCTGCGCGAGGACCTGTATCACCGGCTCAACGTGTTCCCGCTGCTCCTGGCGCCGCTGCGCGAGCGCACCGACGACATCGAGCTGATCGCGAACCATTTCCTCGCCGAGATGAACGAAGCATGCGGGACGCGCAAGCAGTTTGCGCCGGGCGCCATCGCCCGCATGCGGCAGCAAAACTGGCCCGGCAACGTACGCGAGCTCAAGAACTATATCCACCGCGTTTTCATTATGGCGGGCGAGGAAGGCCTACAAGGGCCGTCCCCCGAGAGCGAATCCATGTCGATCAGAATGAACCCCTCCAGCGATTCCACCCCGGCCATCACCGTGCCCCTGGGCACGCCCCTGTCGGTTGCGGCGCGTGAATTGATCCTGCAGACCCTCGAACATTGCGGCGGCGAGCGCAAGCGCACCGCCGAGATGCTGGGCATCTGTACCAAGACGCTCTACAACCGGCTGCGCGAATACGGCATCCGGGAAGAGCGCGTCGCGACCAATGGCGCCGCGCCACAGTCGATGATGGGAGAAGTGCGCGCCCCATGAGTCCGGGCGCCGAACCGGCGCCCGCCAGCAGGCAGCGAAACAACCGGCGCCACGACGACGCCGCGGAGGTCTTTCGCCTGCTGGCCGATTACGCGCCGGTGATGATCTGGGTGGCAAGTCCGGACACCCGGCACGTCTACTTCAACCGCCCCTGGCTCGAATTCACCGGCCGCGCGCCCGACGACGAGCTCGGCGCCGGATGGCTCGAGGGTGTGCACCCGGACGACCGTGATGTGCTGCTTGCCACGTACGCGCGCGGCTTCGCCGCCGCCGATCCCTTCGAGACCGAGTTTCGCCTGCGTCGCCACGACGGCGAATACCGCTGGCTGATCGACAAGGTGGTGCCGCTGCGCGAAGGCGGTGTGTTGCAGGGGTTCGCGGGCTCGTGCCTGGACATCACCGAACGCGCACAGGCCGACGAGCAGAGGGCGCGGCAACTGGCCAGCGAACGAAGCGCGCGCGCGCTAGCCGAGGCCGCCACGCAAGCGCGCGACCAGTTCCTCGCCATCGTCTCCCACGAGCTGCGATCGCCGCTCAACGGCATCAAGAGCTGGACCCACGTGCTGGAGAACCAGCTGCGCGATGCCGACCCCGCGACACGCCGCGCGATCGCCGGGATCATGATCGGCGTGGAGCACCAGGTCCGGCTCATCGACGACCTCCTCGACGTCACCCGGGCGATGGGCGGCAACCTGGGGCTCGCGAAACATCCGATGGCGCTGCTTCCCGCGCTGGCCGATGCGGTGGAAGGGCTTCGCGCCACGGCACTCGAAAAGGGCCTCGAGGTGCGGACTGATTTTTCGATCGGGGCGCGCCAGGTGCATGGCGACCCGGATCGCGTGCGCCAGATATTCGTGAACCTGCTCTCCAACGCCATCAAGTTCACACCCCCGGGTGGGCACGTCCGGGTGAGCGCGCGCGCCGAGGGCGCGATGGCCCGGGTGGAGGTGAGCGACGACGGCGGCGGCATCCCGCCGGAATTCCTGCCCTACGTATTCGACCCCTTTCGCCAGGCCGACCCGAGCGTGAGCCGGCGCAGCCAGGACGGCATGGGCCTCGGCCTTGCGCTGGTGCAGCGCCTGGCCGAGTTGCACGGCGGCCACGTCACGTGTGAAAGCGCGGGGCCGGGGCTCGGATCGACCTTCCGCGTGTACCTGCCGCTCATCCGCGAGACCGAAACACGCGTGATGGTGGAGCCGACGGGGCAGCCCGGCGCCGCCACCCTTCCCTCGCTCGCCGGAATTCGCGTGTTGCTGATCGACGACCAGCGCGAGGCACGCGAATCGCTGGCCGCGCTGCTGGCGCAGACCGGCGCGGTCGCAACAACGGCGGCGTCCTGCCAGGAAGCGATGGCGCACCTGGCCATGGACGACGGCGGCGACGAAACCGAGGTGGTGGTGTGCGACATCGCGATGCCCGGCGAAGACGGTTACGCGACCCTGCGCCGCATCCGCGACTGGGAAGCGCGGCACCCGCGCCGCGCGCGCCGGCCCGCGATTGCACTTTCGGCATTCACCCAGCGAGAGGACCGCGCGCGCGCCCTGGCCGAAGGATTCCAGATGCACCTGGCCAAGCCGGTCTCGCCGGCCGAGCTGGTGACGGTGATCTCCGGCGTGGTGCGCGCGATGCGCCTGTAAACTTCCCACGCCGCGCGGCTGTCTGACGTGATTGAAGCGGATTGGAGCTTGCGATGACCGAGTGGGTCCCGGCAGAAACGATTGAAGGCGGGAAGGTCGTGGACGCAAACGGCGAGAACCTCGGGGTGATCGAGGACGTCATGATCGACGTGAACCGCGGCGCCATCGCCTGCGCGGTGATGGCGTGCACGTTCCCCGGCCAGGGCGACCGGCTGCTGGCAGTGCCCTGGAGCGCTCTGCGCCGGGACCCCGCGCGCGGCTGCTTCGTGCTCGATGCCGACCGCGAGACGCTCGCGCTCGACACCCGCTTTACTTATCGGTGAGCTGCGGCCCGGTGGATGCCAGGGTGGGCGACAGTCCCCTGGCGCCGTGCAGTTGGGCCACCGCCTCGTCGGGTTCGGCCAGCGCGCTGTCGGTGGAGACCGCGTAGTCGTGCCTGAAAGGTTCGACCACGCCGTTCTGAGCATCCCCGTCGGCGCTGATCGTGATGCGCGGCATGGTCCATTGCACGGTGCCGAAGATGGTGGCGAAGGCGACGTCGCTTGCATCGCGGCCGGTGCCGATGCGGATGAGGCCCATGCGCGGCGAGATGCCCGACGGGTCGAACATGTACCAGCGGTCGCCGAGGTAGGCCTCGACGTAGCAGTGGAAATCGGGCGCCCCGAGCGCGGGATCGGCGCCGTAATCCACGCCGGTGGCGAGCCGCGCGGGGATGTTGAGCGCGCGGCACACGGTGATCATCAGGTGCGCGAAATCGCGGCAGACGCCGGTGGCGCACTGGTAGGTCTCCAGGGCCGAGGTGCCGGGATTGCTCGATCCGACCTTGAACGTGGTGCGCGTCTGCACCCACTTGCGGATCGCTTCGACGCGCTCGTAGCCGGGCGTCATGAAGCCGAATTCGGCGCGAGCGACGTCGTGCAGCTTGTCCGACTGGCAATAGCGGCTGGGATAGATGTATTGCAGCACCTGCGCGGGAAGCTCCGCGATCGGCAGCTCGCGCAGGTCCGACGGAAGCGCGAAATGGTGCACCACGTCGACGATGGCGTCGTAGCGGAGCTTGAAGGGCCCGGGCTGCACGGTGGCGCGCAACTGGCGGTTGGCGGGGGTTCCCGGCGCGACCGCGTGCACTTCCTCTTCCATCGCCACCAGCGGATCCGTCGTCAGCTTTTCCCATGTCACGCGCTGGTAAGGCGTGTTGGTGGGCTGGATGACGAAGACATAGTCGCTCGGCGCGATGACGTTGTATTCGAGCTGCACCGAGAGGTCGAAACGGATCATTTCTGTACTTCCTTTGCCTGGCTGTGAACGGATCGAACGTTGGAGCCGAAAACGGCTCATACGTTGCATTGGTTACCGGCTCGACGCGTGAAAATCAGCGCCCCGAACGGGTGCGATTTCCGGTTGGTGAGGCGCGCACGTAGGACAACACGCAACGAGGAGCAGGAAAAGATCCATGGCACGTGAAATCCGGAAAAGCGCGATCCCGCAGCGCCGCACCGCCTGACTACGCACCATCCACCACAACGCCAACAGAGGTAACACCATGAAACTGCTACTTGCCGTCGCCGCGAGCGCCATCGGATATTTCTACTACCGGGGCTGCGAAGTGAAGGGCCGGTCCCACAAGGCGGCCATCAAGGAAGACCTGACGCGCTGGGAAGGTGAAGGCGGCAACGTGCCCGCCGTGGCCACGCCGTCGCCCGTGGTCAGCCCGCGCAGCTCGCACCCGGCGGATGGCGACGCCCTGCACCATTGAGATGCGCCCATGACGCAAGCTGGAGATCGAGACATGAGCGAAAAACGCGCACACATCCCCACGCCGGAACCGCCGCAGCCACCGCCGCCCACGACCCCCGGAAACCCGACGGATCCGCAGCCCGGCCAGGTGCCGCCAACGCCCGCCGACGAGCCGCCCCCGATGGGCGATCCGGTCAAGCCGCGGCAGAACCCTCCGGTGAGCGACCCACCTCCCGACGATAAGCCGAACCCGCCGCGTTACTGAATCGCGTCGGGGCCGATCATCTTTTCGGGGCGCACCCAATGGTCGTATTGCGCGGCGGTGACGTGCCCCAGCGCAAGCGCCGCCTCCCGAAGCGTGGTGCCCTCGAGATGGGCTTTTTTCGCGACACTCGCGGCCTTGTCGTAGCCGATGTGGGGGGCGAGGGCCGTCACGAGCATGAGCGAGCCCTGCAACAGGTCGGCGATGCGATCCAGGTTGGGAGTGATTCCCCGGGCGCAGTGTTCCTCGAAGCTCGCCATGCCGTCGCCGAGCAGGCGCACGCTTTGCAGGAAAGCGGACGCGATGACCGGCTTGAAGACGTTGAGCTCCAGGTGGCCCTGTGAGCCCCCGAAGTTGATGGTGACGTCGTTGCCCATCACCTGGCAGGCGGCCATCGTGAGGGCTTCGGCCTGCGTGGGGTTGACCTTGCCGGGCATGATGGAGCTGCCGGGTTCGTTTTCCGGGATCGAGATTTCCGCCAGGCCGCTGCGCGGGCCACTCGAAAGCAGCCGCACGTCGTTGGCGATTTTCGAAAGCGCGGCGGCAAGGCCCTTCAGCGCGCCGTGGGCATAAACCATGGCGTCGTGGGTGGCGAGCGCCTCGAACTTGTTGGGCGCGGTCACAAACGCCTCGCCGGTGAGGTGCGAAAGCTCGGCGGCCACGCGCGCGCCGAATTCGGGATGGCTGTTGAGCCCGGTGCCCACGGCGGTGCCGCCGAGCGCGAGCTCCCGCAGGTGCGCAAGCACCGATTCGACGTGGCGGCGCGCGTGGGCTAGCTGCGCGGCGTACCCGGAAAATTCCTGCCCGAGTGTCAGCGGTGTCGCGTCCTGCAGGTGTGTGCGCCCGATCTTCACGATGCAGTGGAATTCGCGCGCCTTGCCGTCGAGTGTCGCGTGCAGGCGATCGAGCGCGGGCAGCAGCCGCTTGTGGATGGCGACGACGGCGGCCACGTGCATGGCGGTGGGAAACACGTCGTTGGAAGACTGCCCGCGGTTCACGTCGTCGTTGGGATGAATCCGCCGTCCCTCGCCGCGCGTACCCCCGAGCAGCTCGCTTGCGCGATTGGCCAGCACCTCGTTCATGTTCATGTTGCTCTGCGTGCCGGACCCGGTCTGCCAGACCACCAGGGGGAACTCGTCCGGCCACTTTCCAGCCAGCACCTCGTCGGCGGCGGTTGAGATGGATCGGGCCTTCTCGGCTGTTAACGCCTTCAATGACTCGTTCACCGTGGCGGCGGCGCGCTTGATCCAGGCCAGGGACTCGATGATCTCCCAGGGCATCCGCTCCCCGGAGATGCGGAAGTGCTCCAGCGATCGCTGGGTCTGCGCGCCCCACAACCGCTCGTCGGGGACTTCTATCGGCCCGAAGGTGTCCTTTTCGATACGTTTGCCCGCCATGGCGCGCCTTTCCGGAGTGCTAGAGTCAGGAAGCCATTTTCCCCCAAACACCACAAAGGATTTCCCGCCCTTGCCCGAAAATCGCTACACCCGTACCGCCATCGCGCTGCACTGGATTGTTGCGGCGCTGATCCTCTTCAATCTCGGTTTCGGGCTCTACACGGTCGACTTGCCGCTTTCGCCCCGCAAGCTGCGGTATTTTTCCTGGCACAAGTGGATCGGTGTCACGATTTTCCTGCTGGTGGCGGCACGGCTGCTGTGGCGGCTCACCCATCCGGCCCCGGCGCTGCCTTCGACGATGAAGCCCTGGGAGGCGCGCGCCGCGCATGTTTCACACATCGCGCTCTACGTGCTTTTTTTCTCGGCGCCGTTGAGCGGCTGGCTCTTCAGCTCGGCCGCGGGGTTCCAGACCGTGTACCTCGGAGTGCTTCCGATCCCCGACCTGCTGTCGAAGAACCGGGACCTGGCCGATGGCCTGAAGGTGGCGCACCACTGGATCAACTACGCGATGGGCGCGCTCATCGCGGTGCATGCCGCCGCAGCCGTGAAGCACCATGTCGTCAACCGCGACGACGTCCTCGCCCGCATGCTCCCATTCCTGAAAGCCCACCGCCCATGAGCCGGATCCTGTGCCTTTCCGCGGCGCTCGCACTGCTCCTGCCACTGCCTGCCGCCGCGCAGCAGAAGGTGATCCCGGACAAGAGCAGCATCCGGTTCGTGACCAAACAGATGAACGTGCCGGTCGAGGGCCGCTTCAGGAAGTTCGATGCCACGGTGTCCTTCGACCCGGCCCGCCCCGAGTCGACGAAGGCCGAATTCGAGGTGGACCTCGGCTCCATCGACCTCGGCAACGCGGAGGGGGAAACCGAAGCCCGGCGCAAGGCGTGGCTCAACATCGATGTTTTCCCCCAGGCGCGTTTTGTCACCACCTCGGTGAAGGCCCTGGGCACGGGGAAGTTCGAGGCCACGGGTGATCTCGCCATCAAGGGGACCACGCAGAAGATCGTGGCGCCCTTCACGATCGTCGAGGCCGGTGGCATGCGCACGGTCGAGGGGCAATTTACGCTCAAGCGGCTGCAATTCAGGATCGGCGAAGGCCCCTGGGCCGACACCGAAACCGTCGCGGACGAAGTGCTGGTCCGCTTCAAGTTCACACTCCCCACCAAGTAAGGACACCCATGAAACACTTCGCCCCCGCCGCGGCCCTCGCCGCCCTCCTCAGCCTTCCCGCCATCGCCGAAAACGAAAGCTTCACCGTCGATTCGCGCCATACCTTCCCGGCCTACGAGGTCAATCACTTCGGCTACTCGCTCCAGCGTGGCCGCTTCAACCGGACCAGCGGCAAGATCACGCTCGACGAGGCCGCGAAGAAATGCAGCGTCGAGGTCACCATCGACGCGGCGTCGGTCTCCAGCGGCGTCGACAAGCTCGACGAGCACCTGAAGAGCGAAGATTTCTTCAACGTCGCGAAGAACCCCAACATCACCTTCAAGTCCGCCGATTGCGCGTTCGAGGCTGGCAAGGTCAAGTCGGCGAGGGGATCGCTCACCATGAACGGCGTGACGCAACCGGTGACCCTCGCGGCCAACACGTTCCAGTGCGCGCCGCACCCGATGATGAAGAAGAAAGTCTGCGGCGGCGATTTCGAGGCCACGATCAAGCGCAGCGACTACGGCATCAAATACGCCCTGCCGGCCCTGGGCGACGAGGTGAAGCTGCGCATCAACGTGGAGGCGATCAAGGACTAGTCATGCTGGCGAGCCATTTCGGCCAGTTCTTCCGGGCCAATCCCGGGCGGCTGCATTTTTCCGCGCACAGCCACCATCCGTGGCCGGATGCGACGCAGGCCGCGCACGCGCGATACTGGATGGATTCCGCGCAACTCGCCGACCGGAAGTGGGAACGTGTCTTCGGCGAGGTGGTGCCGAAGGCGCAGGATCACCTGGCGCGCCTGCTGGGCCTGTCCGATGCGCGCCAGGTCGCCTTCGCCGCCAACACACACGAATTCGTCACGCGCATCTATTCGTGCATCGAGGCGCCGCGCCCCTTGCGCGTGCTCACCAGCGCACACGAATTCCACAGCTTCGGGCGCCAGACGCGGCGCATGCAGGAGTCCGGCAGGCTCGAGGTGACGGAAATCCCGGGGCCACCGTGGGATACGTTCACCAACCGTTTCTGCGAGGCGGCGCGATCGCAGCCGTGGGACCTGGTGTGGCTGTCCCACGTCTTCTTCGATTCGGGGTTTGTAGTCGAGGGATTGGAGCGGATCTGCGACGCCGCGCCGCCGGATGCCATCGTGGCCATTGATGGCTATCACGCCGTCTGTGCCCTGCCGGTGGACCTTTCGAAGGTGCACCGGCGGGCCTTCTACCTGGGCGGTGGATACAAATACGCCATGGCCGGAGAAGGCGCGGCCTACCTCGCCATCCCGCCGGGATGCCAGCTGCGCCCGGTGGATACCGGATGGTTCGCATCCTTCGACACCCTGTCTGCAACACCCGGCGAGAAGGTGTCGTACGCGCAGGGCGCGATGCGCTTCTGGGGCGCCACCTTCGATCCCACGGGCGTCTATCGCTTCAATGCCGCCATGGACTGGTTGCAGTCGACCGGGACCACCATCGAGGCGGTGCACCACCACTCGATTGCGATGCAGAAACACTTCCTCGATGGGCTGCAACGCCTCGGCCTGCCCGCGCTCAACGCAGGTCACCTGGTGCCTCCAGCGGAGGTGCGGCGCGGGAATTTCCTGGCTTTCGACGTCGACGATGCGCAAGGCCGGTACCAGCGCATCGTTGCCGAGGGCGTGACGATCGACCGGCGCGATCGCCGGTTGCGGTTCGGCTTCGGGGTCTATCATGATGCGGCGATGGTTTCCCGCCTGCTGGACGCCGTCACCCGGGCCTTGAAGAACTGATGCCGAACGCCGATGGACGCCGATGCCACGCCGATTGCCGCCGATAAATGCCTGGAGTGTGTTTCGCGGCCATCTCCGGCCCGGGCACGAAACTCAATACGATTTCAGTGGTGCGCGAGGTCCATCGGCGGCCATCGGCGTGGCATCGGCGTTCATCGGCGTTCCCGGGGCAGTGAACGCGCAGCGATACCCAGACAGGCCGATCCGCTTCGTTGTCGCCTACCTGGCGGAAGGCGAGAAATACGCGGGTGTGGTCAAAGCGTCGGGTGCGAGGGCTGACTGATGGTGCGCCGCGTCCTCTGGGTCTTCGCAATCACGGGGGTGGTGATCCTGGGAGGGCTCACCGCGATGCTGCTGTCGGGCCAGTCAAACGTCCGCGTCCCGGCGATTGCGGCGCTGGTGACATTCGTGGCGATTGTGCTTTCGTACCTCGGCGGGATCCAGGCCGGGCTCGCGCTGCGCGAAGAGGCGGGGACCGCCCGCTCGCGCACGCTGGCCCTTGGCCTTTCCGCGGTTCCCGCGCTGGCAGCGTGGGGCGTCCTCTGGCTGCCCTCCTCGCAATGGCAGGTGGGCGCGGCACTCGCCCTCTTCGTTGCGGTCTGGAGCTCGGATCTCTGGCTCGCACGCCAGGGGCTCATCCCGTCGTGGTTCGTCGACATGCGCACCGCGGTGACCGTGGCGGTGTGTGTGATCCTCGGCGTCGCGTTCTACCTGCTCTAGTCCTCTGGACCAGAGCCTCAGGCGCCGGCGCCGGATAGTCCCTTTGTTCTGGGGATTCGGGCGGGAACACGGATGTCTAGCGCCGCCTGCGGGCAAGGCATCCGTGTTTATCGGAATTCCCCACCACCACAGACCCACCCGAGCATCGTGCTGCGCCTTTGACTCACACGCCTTTCATCTGTGTTCATCTGCGTTCCCGCTCTAGTCCTCTCAACCAAAGCCCAGGCGCGCGGCGCCTACTTAGCGCGCCCGCCCGACTTCACGAAACGCGCGAGCCAGGACTCGAACTCGCGGTACCAGAGGCGCGAATTCTGCGGCTTGAGGATCCAGTGGTTCTCGTCGGGGAAAAACACCAGGCGCGAGGGCACGCCCCTTGCCTTGAGGGTGTTGTAGTACGCCAATCCCTGCGAATCCGGCACGCGGTAGTCGAGCATGCCGTGGATCACCAGGGTCGGCGTCTTCATGCCCTTCACGTGCGCGCGCGGGTTCTGGGATTCCACGCGTTTCATGTTGTCCCAGTAATACGCGCCGAGCTCCTTCGGATGCCAGTACCACGCGTCGTCCGAAAACATCGCGACCCAGTCGAAGCAGCCGGCATGGCACACATAGGCCTTGTAGCGGTCCACGTGTGCATTCATCCAGGCGACCATGTAGCCGCCGTAACTCCCGCCGGAAGCCACCAGGCGGTTGCGGTCGATGTAGCCCTGCTTCAACATGAAGTCGGTGCCGGCCTCGATGTCGGCGAGCTCGCGCTTGCCCATCTCGTGTTCGATGGATTCAAGGAAGCGCTGCCCGAACGACGAGGAGCCGTGGTAGTTCACGCACACCACCACGTACCCCATGGCGGCAAAGGCGTGGTTGTTCCAGCGGAAGTGGAAATTGTCGGCCCATGTCGAATGCGGGCCGCCGTGGATGTTGTGCAGCAGCGGCCACTTCTTCTTCGGGTCGAAGTCGGGCGGGTAGATCGCCCACATCTGCACCTCGTCGCCGCCGAACCCCTTGATGCGGAACTCGCGCACCGCGCCCAGCTTCACGCGCGCCATCACGGTTTCGTTGAGCTTGTCGATGCGGCGTTCGGATTCGTCCGCGGCGCCCCAGAAAACGGCGGGCGGCGAGCTCATGTCATTGCGCACGAAGGCGAACGACTCGCCGGCGACGTCGAAGTCGGAGACCGTGCCGCCGCGCGCAACAACCTCGGGGCGGCTCGCTCCGAGCCTGAAGCGGAAGAGGTGCACGCGCGCCTCGTCCTCGGCAGGGAAATACACCGACGCGGAGTCGCCGCCCCAGGCCAGCGGCGCGCCAAGGCTGCGGTCCCACCGGGCGGTGGCCACCTCGATTTTTCCGCTTTTCCGGTCGAGCAGGCCCAGGCGCTGGGGAGCCACGTAGCTCTTGCGCAGGTCCTGGGACAACATCGCGATGTAGTGCCCGTCGGGCGAGTAGCGGGGACATTCGAGCGAGAGCTTCGACTGCTTCGCAAGAGGCCGGAATTTCCCGCTGCGCACTTCGAGGCCCACCAGGGTCGTCTCGTGGTCGAAGCGCTTGTCCTCGGCAGGATCGAAGCCGAAGGCGATCTCGCGCCCGTCGGGCGAGATGTCGTAGCAGCTGGCCGAGGGATCCGCTCCCCACATCTCGTAAACGGACCCGGCGAAGAGGTCGCGCACCTTGCCGGTCTCGACATCGACGGTGAAGAGGTGCGCGACGCGCCCGTCGGAGAGCCAGTGGTCCCAGTAGCGATAGGCCGAATGTTCAACGACGTGGGCCGTGACCTTGTTGTCCTTCAGCTCGCGGTAGCGCTTCGCGAGCTTTGCCAGGCCCTTCGTGTCGGACCAGACCCAGGAAAGGAACGCGATGCGGCGCGAATCGGGGAACCAGCGGACCGCGAATGCCCCGGTGGGCATGTCGGTCAGGCGCACCGCTTCGCCGCCGTCCGGGGGGATCAGGTAGACCTGCGACTCGGTGTCCTCCTTCAGGGCGCCCACGGCCGGCCTGCGGGCCACAAACGCGATCCATCGCCCGTCGGGTGACCAGCGCGGCTCGGCGTCCTTGTCGCCGCAGGTGGTGAGGCGGCGCGGCTCGCCGCCGAATGCGGAGAGCAGCCACAGGCTCGATCGCGCCTGGTTGTCGCCCATGTCGTAGGCAGTGACCGAGACACAGGCCTGCGCGCCATCGGGCGAAAGCGCGGGCTGCGCCGGGCGTTCGAGCTTCCAGAGGTCTTCGACGGTGAGGCGCTTGGTCGCCATGGCGTTTTCTTCTTCCGTTGACAAAAAAAACGCACCGGTGAGGGGTGCGTTGGACCGCCGCGATTGTATCGCGTCGCGGAGGTGCAGGTTGTGGCCGATCACTTATCACAACCTCCTGCGAATGTGGGGGGAACCCTGACCCACCTGGCGGGCGCAGACACCAATCGTTCGTGTTCCCATTATATTTTGAGGGTATTCGTTCTGCCCCTAGAATGGCTTCTTTGACATTGAACGGGGGCGCCATGAAGGGCGAAAAGAAGATCATCCAGCGGCTCAACGGCCAGCTCACGGCCGTGAACCAGTACTTTCTGCACGCCCGCATGTACGCCGAATGAAGGCGGGCGAAATGAAGCCGGTGTTCCGCTGGGACGACGCCCTGCTCTTCGAAGACCAGCTGTCCGAGGACGAACGCATGGTGCGCGACAGCGCCCGGGCCTACTGCCAGGAAAAGCTGATGCCGCGCGTCACGCAAGCGTTCCGGCACGAAAAGTTCGATCGTGAAGTCTTCAACGAAATGGGCGCGCTCGGCTTCCTGGGCTCCACGATCGAAGGCTACGGCTGCGCCGGCGTGAACCACGTCTCCTACGGGCTCATCGCGCGCGAGGTGGAGCGCGTGGATTCGGGCTATCGTTCCGGCATGAGCGTGCAGTCCTCCCTGGTGATGCATCCGATCCACGCCTACGGTACCGAGGAACAACGCAAGAAGTGGCTGCCCAGGCTCGCCACCGGCGAGCTGCTGGGCTGCTTCGGACTGACCGAGCCCAACTACGGCTCGGACGCCGGCAGCATGATCACGCGCGCGAAGAAGGCCGACGGCGGCTACCTGCTCAACGGCGCCAAGATGTGGATCAGCAACTCGCCCTACGCCGATGTCTTCGTGGTCTGGGCCAAGGACGACGCCGGCGAGATCCGCGGCTTCGTGCTGGAAAAGGGCATGAAGGGCCTGAGCGCCCCGAAGATCGAAGGCAAGTTCAGCCTGCGCGCCTCGCCCACGGGGGAGATCGTGATGGCCGACGTCTTCGTCCCCGAAGAAAACCTGCTGCCCAACGTGAAGGGCCTCAAGGGTCCCTTCGGCTGCCTCAACAAGGCGCGCTTCGGCATCGCCTGGGGCGCCCTGGGCGCGGCGGAATTCTGCTGGCACGCCGCGCGCCAATACACGCTCGACCGCAAGGCCTTCGGCAAGCCGCTCGCGGCCAACCAGCTGATCCAGCTCAAGCTCGCCGACATGCAGACCGAGATCGCGCTCGGCCTCGAGGCGTGCCTGCGCGTGGGGCGGCTGATGGATGAAGGCCGCGCGACCCCGGAGATGGTGTCGCTGATCAAGCGCAACTCGTGTGGCAAGTCGCTGGACATCGCTCGCATGGCACGCGACATGCACGGCGGCAACGGCATCGCGGACGAGTTCCACGTGATCCGCCACGTGCTCAACCTGGAGGCGGTCAATACCTACGAGGGCACCCACGACATCCATGCGCTCATCCTGGGACGGGCGCAGACGGGGATCGCCGCGTTCTAGTGGACTTCGCCCCCGGGCGGCAACACGTCGGGCGAGACGGCAAAAGCCTCGACGCCTTCCTCGCGCAGCTCCTCGGCTTCTTCCCCGGTCACCTGGCCGCGGATGTTGCGCGCCTCTTCTTCCTGGTAGTGGATGCGGCGCGCCACTTCCGCGAAGCGACGGCCCACGTCATCGGTGTTGGCGAGGATGAAGGTGCGCAGCGCCGCCAGCGCCTCGGCGCGCGGCATTGCGGGCGTCGGGGCCACCGGCCCCGGGCCGGTCTTCACATGGGGTGCGGATAACAGCTTGCGCACCCGCGGGCTGGCGCACGACGGGCACTGGAGCTGGCCCGCGGCGGCCTGGCGGTCGTGCGCGTCCGACGACGCGAACCAGCCTTCGAAGTGATGGCCGCGATCACAGGCCAGCGGATAAACAATCATGGGGTGGACATGGGGTGCGGGAGGCTGCCTTTCAATGTGGCGCCGGGCGCCATGTAGTACGGCTCGCGCAGCGCATTGCGATTGAACGCCCGCGAGCCCGTCTGATAATACGCGATGGCCTCCTTCAGCAGCACCGGGTCGAGCGGCGCCGGCGTGGCGGCGAACGTGTCCCGATCGATGCGGAAGGCCTTGGCGCCCTGCCTGGGCGAAAGGACGGTCAGCAAGTCGTCCTTGAAATACCCCAGCTCCTGGTAGTTGCTGATGAACGCGCGGCCGCGGCGCCCCGCATTTTCGAAGATCGAATCGCCGAAATAGTGGTCGTCCCCCCGGGCGCCGAGCAGGTCAAGCAGTGTCGGCGGGATGTCCAGCTGGCTCGTGATTTTTCCGAACACACCCGGCGCCAGCATGTCCGGGGCGTACATGATGAGCGGGATGCGGTAGCCGGGCAGAGGCAGCTTGGTCTTGCCCGCCGCCGAGGCGCAGTGGTCGGCCACGATCACGAACAGGGTGTCCTTGAACCACGGACGGGCGCGCGCCTGGTCGATGAAACGCCCGATGGCGTAGTCGGTGTATTTCACCGCGCCGTCGCGCCCGCCCGGCGACTTGATGTCGATGCGCCCGTCCGGGTAGGTGAAGGGCCGGTGGTTCGACGTGGTCATGATGTGCGCGAAAAAAGGCCGCCCCGAGGGATCGGCCTTGTCCAGGACACGCAGGACATTGTCGAAAAGCGCCTCGTCGGCCACGCCCCACACGTTTTCCATCGGGATGCTTTCCCTGGGGAAATTCGTGCGGTCGACAACCGTGTAGTCGTTGCCGGCGAAATACGCATTCATGTTGTCGAAGTAGCCGTAGCCGCCGTAGATGAAATACGAGTTGTAACCCTGCAGTTGGAGGATCTGGCCGACCGAGGTCAGGTGCTCGTTGTTGGGGCGGCGCAGGATCGCCTGGCCCGGGATCGGCGGCGTGCCGATCGACAGCGCTTCCAGTCCGCGCACGGTGCGCGTGCCGGTGGCGTAGACGTTTTCGAACTTGAGCCCCTCGGCGGCGAGGCGGTCCAGGCGCGGCGTGAGGCCCCTGGCGCCGCCGTAGGCCCCGACGAACCCCGCGGACAGGCTTTCCACAGAGATCAGGATCACGTTGCGTGGGTTGCGCGTGAAGGCGCCGAGCTCCTCCGGCTCATGTTCGTCGGGCTTCATCTCCAGCACGCGCGAAAGGGGCAGGCGTTCAACGCCGAGCTTTTTCAGTATGTCGTCGGCCTCATCCTGCGGGATGGTGCGGTAGAAGCGGTCGTAGTCGAGCTCGTTGCGGCGCATGGCGGCGGCGAGCGAAAAGAGCCCGTTGCCGGAGATCTCCAGCGCATGTTCGTTGCCGCCGCCGTTCATCTGGCCGATGTCGGCGGCGAGGAAGCTCGCCACCGGCAGCAGCAAGGCGCCGGCCGCGAGCGCCACCCGGCGCTTCCAGCCCAGGGCAGCGGTGGCGAGTGTCACCAGGCGCGAGACGATCCACACGATCAGCGCGGCAGCCGCCGTGATCGCCGCGAGGATGGCGCCCACGGGATACGACTGGCGGATGTTGCCGATCACCTCGCCGGTGTAGATGAGATAATCGACCGCGATGAAGTTGAAGCGCGTGGTGAACTCGTCCCAGAACACGATCTCGGCGACCGCGCCGAACAGCAGCAGCGCGACGATCGCGGCGAGCAGCACCCAGCGCGCGCGGCGAACCAGCGGATGCGCGCGCCAGCGGTCCGGCAGCAACGCGCCCGCGAGCAGCAGCGGGGTGATGAGATAGGCGAGTGTCGCGAGGTCGAACCACGTGCCCACCGCGAAGGCCGTGGCGGTCTGGGAGGGCCGCAACTCTGCCGAACCTCCGACCTCGACCCAGAATACGGCCCGCAGGATGAACCACGTGGCCAGCGCCAGCAACGCGGCGACCAGGGCGATCGGCACCTGCACCGCACCGCGCGCGCCACGCGTGATGGCGATTGCGCGCACGCTGCCCCGGAAGCTCACCCGGTGTCCTTGCCGTAGAGCTCGCGCAGCACGTTCTTCTGCACCTTGCCCATGGTGTTGCGCGGCAGCTCCGTCACCACGTGCACCCGTTTGGGCACCTTGAAGTTGGCCAGCCGCGCCTTCAGCGCCGCGATGAGCTCTCCCTCTTCGGGGGCGCTTCCACCCTTTGGCACCACAATCGCGGTCACGGCCTCGCCGAAATCCGGATGCGGAATCCCCACAACCGCCGATTCCTGGACGCCCGGCAACTCGTCGAGGGCGAGCTCGATCTCCCTGGGATAGACGTTGAAGCCCCCGGTGATGATCAGGTCCTTCGAGCGGCCGACAATGGTGAGGTAGTCGTCGGGCGAGAGGCTCCCCATGTCGCCGGTGCGGAAGAACCCGTCGGCGGTGAATTCCTCGCGATTCTTGTCCGGCATCTGCCAGTAACCCGGAAAGACGTTGGCGCCCTTCACCAGCACGTGGCCGATGGCGCCGGGCGGGCACGCGGCGCCCCGCTCGTCCACCACGCGCACCTCGGTTCCCGGCAGCGCCGGACCGACGGAGCCCGCGCGCCGCTCGCCGGAGAGCGGGTTCGAGGTGAGCATGCCGGTCTCGGTCATTCCGTAGCGCTCGAGGATGCGGTGCCCGCTGCGGCGCTCGAACTGCGCGTGTGTTTCGGCCAGCAGCGGTGCCGATCCCGAGACGAAGAGGCGCATGCCGGCGCAGGCCTCCCGCGTGAGCCCCGGTTCCGCGAGCAGGCGGGTGTATAACGTGGGCACGCCCATGAAAACGCTCGAGCCCGCGAAGTCGGCGATGGCGCGGCGCGCGTCGAATTTCGCGTGGAAGCGCATGGCCGAGCCGTTCATCAGCACGCAGTGGCTCGCCACGAAGAGGCCATGCACGTGAAACAGCGGCAGCATGTGCACCAGCACATCGCCGGGACGGAACCCCCATTCGCGGTGCAGCACCTGCGCGTTGGCGGCGAGGTTGCCGTGGGTGATCATCGCGCCTTTCGAGCGCCCGGTGGTGCCCGAGGTGTAGAGGATCGCGGCCAGGTCGTCGCGCGAGCGCTGCACCGTTGCGAAGATCGCGGGCGCCCGTCGCGCGGCTTCTCGCAGGCTGCCCTCGCCATTTTCGTCGAGGCAATACAGCCGGGTGATCCCCGCCTGCGCACACAGCGGTTCGAGCCACGGCATCGATCGTGGCTGCGCTATGACAGCGCGCGGTTGCGCATTTTCGATGAAGTAGCCGACCTCGCCTTCCTGGTAGGCGTTGTTGAGGGGCAGGTACGCAAGTCCCGCGCGCAGGCATCCGAGGTACAGCAGGAGCGATTCGACGGACTTGTCGACCTGCACACCCACGCGATCGCCGGGCTGCAGGCCGGCCTCCACCAGCAACGAGGCGTAGCGCGCGCTCCCTTGCTCCGCCTGCTCGTATGAGACGGCCGCGCCGCCGTCCAGCAGCAGCAACGGCAATGAGCGGTCGGCGGGAAAACGGGTCTCGAACAGTGCGTAGAGGTTCTGGTTCATGGGGTACCGGACACAAATCCCAACTTGATCTCCTCGTCCGCGACACCGGCAGCGCGGTAATCCTCGAAAGCCGGGACGCTGTCGCGCGCCTCGCCGAGGATCGCGGCGACGGCGGCGCCCGGCAGCACCTGGATGTCGGCCCCATGCACACCCGCCACGCGTTGCACGGGTGCCGCGAGCGCGACGTATACGCCGCCACCGGCCTTCCCCAGGATCGTGAGGCCGACGCGTGTGCCTGCGGATGCCAGGCTCGCGAGGGCGAAGCCCATGCCGGCGATGAATTCGGTCAGCACCAGTTTTTCATCGTCGAGGCGCGGCGCATGGGTCGCGCAATCGAGGAACACCTCGAGGCGCTCCGGCGGGCGGTCCACATGTTGCCACAGCGCCTGCGCAAGCGCCCACGCTCGCGCCGCACCCAGCGGCTGCTTGCCGACCAGCCCGGCAAAGGCCTCCTCCATACCGCCGCGATGCCCGGTACCCGCGATGAGGCCGTGGGTTTCGCGCGCCTCGTAGCGCGAATAGATCTTCTCGAAGTCCTTGCGGCGCACCATTTCCCATTGCGGCTCGGGCAGGCGCTTCTCGAATCGCGCGCCGAGCGCCTCGTGGCGGAATCGCCACGCGGTCGGGGCATCGCCGCGTGGCGCAAATGCGTTGCGCAGCCAGGCGCCCACGTCCAGGCCGCTGGACCAGACGGTGTTGGCCGAATTGCTTTTCGCGCGCGACAGCGGCGAAAGCGCGGCTTCGGCCATGGCGCGGAACATCTCGTCGAGCGCGCTTAGGCCCGCGCCCGCCGCCAGGATCGCCGGTCCCGACATCGCCAATTGCGTGTTGGGACTGAACAGGCGCTCGGGCGCCAGGTGCGCCAGCATGCTGGCGCCCCCGTAGCAGTTGCGCCCGAGGATCGCGGCGAGCGGCACGCCGGACATGCCGGCCTGCAATCCGGTGCGATACAACGCGCGGAATGCCCCCAGCGCCTGCAGGCCCTCCGAAACCCTGGCGCCCGCGGAGTCCAGGTAGATCGCCACCGGGGATTTCTCCTGCGCCGCGACCTTGAGGAGCGCGGCCAGCCTTTCGGCTTCCAGCGCCCCGATCGATCCGCTGGCGAAGCGGTTCTCGACCAGCGCGATGCGTACCGTCCGCCCGTCCAGGCTGCCGCGGCCCAACGTCAGGTTGCCGGCCGGCTGCGCCTGCATCTGCGCGCCCAGCACCTGCAGCAACACCTCGCGCACCCCACCCGGCGGGTTCATAATGCCTGCGCCACGATGGCGAGCGGATGGCGCGCATCGCGTTGCGCGCCGTGTGTGATCTGGTGGCGGCAGCTTGCTCCCGCCGCCGCGATGGTGGCGTTACCCGCGGCGCGCACCGCCGGCAGCAGCGCCGCCTCACCCATCTTCATCGAGACATCGTAGAACTCGTGGCCGAAGGAGCCGGCCATGCCGCAACACGACGATTCGATGGCCTCGACCCGGGCGCCCGGTATCGCGCGCAGCAGCGATAGCGTGGCCTCGAAGGTCCCGAACGCCTTCTGGTGGCAATGGCCGTGGACGCGGATCGATTGTGGATCCGCGCCGCGCCAGGGCAGCGAGAGCGTGCCCTGCGCCAGCCCGGCGGCGAGGTATTCGTCGGCGAGCTGGGCGGCCTGCGCAAGCCGGGCCACCAGCGCATCGCCCGGGAACATCGCCGGGTATTCGTCGCGAAACGTGAAGAGGCACGACGGTTCCAGGCCCAGCACCGGCGTACCACGCTCCAGGTGCGGCGCCAGCGCCGCGAGCGTGCGGCGCGCGTTGACGCGCGCTTCGTCCATCATTCCGGCCGAAAGGTATGTGCGCCCGCAGCACAACGGCCGGGCATCGGGCGCGCGCGCGACGATCACGCGGTGGCCCGACGCCTGGAGCACCTTCGCGGCCGCATCGAGGTTGCCGGGCTCCATCCAGTTGTTGAAGGTATCCGCGAACAGCACCACCGGGTGCGTGCCGACGCCGCGCTCGCGATAGCCGGTGCTCCATGAGCGCGTGAACTGCGGCAGCGGGCGGCGCCGGTCGAAGCCGGTGATTGCCTCGAGGACGGCGCCCGCGCCGGGCAGCCGCTGCGCGAAGCTCAGAAGCGGCTGCAGCGGCGCCATCCAGCGCGCATAAATCGGCAGGTGGCCCACCAGCCGGTCGCGCAGCGTGAAGCCGTTGCGGCGCTTGTACGCCGCCGTGAACTCGATTTTCATGCGCGCCATGTCCACACCCGTCGGGCATTCGCGCTTGCAGCCCTTGCACGCGACGCACAGCTCCAATGCCTCGCGCACCGCCTCGCCGGCGAAATCCTCGCCCTCGATCTGGCCGGACATCGCCAGGCGCAGGGTGTTGGCACGGCCACGCGTGAGGTCGCGCTCGTCTCCGGTCGCGCGGTAACTCGGGCACATGGTGCCGGCGTCGAACTTGCGGCAGTGGCCGTTGTTGTTGCACATCTCCACGGCGCCCGCCATGCCGCCCCACTCGCTCCAGTCCAGGACGCCGGGGGCGGGCTGCGCCAGGTAATCGGGCCGGTAGCGGAAAAGCGAGCGGTCGTCCTGCTTCGGCGGGTTCACGATCTTGCCGGGGTTCATCAGTCCCTTCGGATCGAACCACGACTTGATCTCGCCCAGGCACGCGGTCAGGCGCGGCCCGAAAAAAGGCGCGATCCATTCCGAGCGCACCAGGCCGTCGCCGTGTTCACCCGAATACGCGCCCTTGTAACGGCGCACCAGCTCCGCGGCTTCCTCGGCGATGGCGCGCATGCGCATGGCGCCATCGCCTTTCATGTTCAGGATCGGGCGCACGTGCAGGCAGCCGACGGAGGCGTGTGCATAAAACGTTCCCTGCGTTCCGTGCTTGCGGAACACGTCGTTGAGTTGCGCCGTGTATTCGGCCAGGTGCTCCAGGGGGACGGCGCAGTCCTCGATGAACGACACCGGTTTTCCGTCGCCCTTCATCGACATCATGATGTTCAGGCCGGCCTTGCGCACGTTCCAGAGCTGCACCTGCTTCGCGGCCTCGGGAATGTCCACGACCCCTCCCGGGAAGCCCAGGTCCCCCATCAGCTCGCCCAGGCGCTTCAGGCCCGCGAGCTGCGCCTCGCGTTCGTTGCCGGCGAATTCCACCAGCAGGATCGCATCGGGCTCGCCCTTCACGAAGGCGCGGATCGTGGGTGCAAACGCGGCGTTCGAGAGCGCGAGGTCGAGCATCGTGCGGTCCACCAGCTCCACGGCGCTCGGGCCCAGCTTCACGATATGCTGGGCCGCATCCATCGCGTCGTGGAAGCGCGGAAAGTGCGCGACACCGAGGACCTTGTGTTTCGGGACCTCGGCGAGCGCGATGTGGATCTTCTCGAACCACGCCAGGGTGCCTTCGCTTCCGACCAGCAAGCTGGCCAGGTTTGCCCGCTCGCCCTCGAGGCGGTCGAGGTTGTATCCGGCGACACGGCGCGCGACCTTCGGGAAACGCGCGGCGATCTCATCGCGCTCGCGATCGAAGAGTGCGTGGGCCTTTGCGGCGATTTCGGCGATGCCCGGATCGGCGGCGGGGCCCGCGCCGAACCGTCCGCGCACACCCGTCGGCAGCCATGCATCGATGGCGATCACGCGATCGACCATGTTGCCGTAGGCGAGTGAACGCGAGCCACACGAGTTGTTGCCGCTCATGCCACCGAGGGTCGCCTGCGCGGAGGTCGAGACGTCGACCGGATACCACAAGCCATGCGCCCGCAGTTGCGTGTTGAGCGTATCGAGCACCACGCCCGGCTGGACCACCGCGCGCATGCCGGCGGCATCCACCTCGTGGACGCGGTTCAGGTACCTGCTGTCGTCGATGACCAGCGCTTCGCCCACGGTTTGCCCGCATTGCGAGGTGCCGGCGCCGCGCGGCAGCACCGCAACGCCCTGCTCGATGGCCACCTGCATGGCGCAGATCGCGGCATCCACGCTGCGCGGCACAACCACGCCCACCGGCGTGATCTGGTAGATCGACGCATCGGTGGAATAACGCCCGCGGCTGGCGGCATCGAAGAGGACCTCGCCATCGACTTCGCGGGCGAGCCGGCGCGCCAGCGCGGACTGCTCGGCGCCTCGGGCGAAGCGCACCGGATGCGATCGGGTATGGGTCATGGGGGCTATTACCGCGGGGCGTGTCAAACCGGGTTAGGCTGCGGCATTATGGAGGAAGTTCAGAGGAGAAAACCATGCCCGCCGGACGCCACTTCCTGCAGATACCTGGACCCACCAATGTTCCCGACCGCGTTTTGCGCGCGATCGATCGCCCAACCATCGACCATCGCGGGCCCGAGTTCCAGGCCCTGGCGAAAGAGGTGCTGGACGGCATGAAACGGGTCTTCAACACGCGCCACCCCGTCGTGATCTATCCGGCCTCGGGCACCGGCGCCTGGGAAGCGGCCCTCGTGAATACACTCTCGCCCGGCGACATGGTGCTGATGTCGGAGACCGGCCATTTCGCGACGCTGTGGTTCAAGATGGCCGCGAAGCTGGGCCTGGCGATCGACATGATCCCGGGCGACTGGCGTCACGGCGCCGACCACGCCGAAATCGAGAAGCGCCTCAAGGCCGATACCGCGCACGCGATCAAGGCAGTGTGTGTCGTCCACAACGAGACGTCCACCGGCGTCACCACACGCATCCCGCTCGTGCGCAAGGCCATCGACAACGCGAAGCACCCGGCGCTGCTGCTGGTCGACACCATCTCCTCGCTCGCCTCGGTGGAATACCGCCATGACGAATGGGGCGTCGACGTGACCGTCGGCGGGTCGCAGAAGGGCCTCATGCTGCCGCCGGGCCTCTCGTTCAACGCGTTGTCGGAAAAATCGATCGCCGCCTCGAAGTCGGCGAAGCTGCCGCGCTCGTTCTTCGACTGGACCGAGATGCTCGCGATGAATCCCGACGGCTGGTTCCCGTACACGCCCTCCACCAACCTGCTCTACGGCCTGCGCGAAGCGATCGTGATGCTGGAAGAGGAAGGCTACGCAAACGTCTTCTCGCGCCACCAGCGCCACGCCGAAGCCACGCGGTGCGCGGTGCGCGCGTGGGGCCTCGAGATTCTCGCGCAGGATCCCGAGGAATACAGCCCCGCGCTCACCGCCATCGTGATGCCCCCGGGCCACGACGCCGACAAGCTGCGCGAGACCATCCTCGCCCATTTCGACATGTCGCTCGGCATGGGACTTTCCAAGGTGAAGGGCAAGGTGTTCCGCATCGGTCACCTGGGTGATTTCAACGACCTCACCCTCGCGGGCGCGCTCGCGGGCGTGGAGATGGGACTCGAGCTTGCCGGCGTGCCGCACCGGAAGGGTGGCGCGCAAGCGGCAATGGAGTACCTGGTTTCCGAGGCACGCAAGCGCGACGCCGAGCGCCGCGCGGCCTGAGCGGGCGCGGAAGACCGGCCCGCGGCCGGCGCTACCGGTTAAACTTGCGAATCGCCGCGCAGACGGCGGTCCAAACGTCCATAGGAGGAACACCCATGAAAGCAATGCTTCGCAAGGCCGCCATCGCGCTGGTGGCCGCGGCGTTCGCCGTGCCCGCCGTCGCGCAGGAAATCAAGATTTCCCACCAGTTCAAGGCCAATACCGATGCCCGCGACAAGGCCACGCGCATCTTCGTCGAGGAGGTCAACAAGAAGGACCCGGGACTCAAGTTCCGCATCTACCCGGGCAGCTCGCTGAACATCAAGCCGTTCGCGCAATTCGACGCCCTGCAGGCCGGCACGCTCGAGATGGCCGTATTCCCGCTCTCGTACGCTGTCGGCAAGGTGCCCGAGGTGTCGATCGCGATCATGCCGGGCACGATCAACACCCTGGACCACGCGCTGCGCCTGAAGGGCACGGCCTTCCACAAGAAGCTACAGGAGGTCATGGAGAAGAACGGCACCCATATTGTCACGTGGTGGTGGACGCCGGGCGGCTTCGCTTCCAAGGATCGGCAGATCGGCGGCCCGGAAACGGTCAAGGGCGAGAAGATGCGCGCCGCCGACCCGACCTTCGAAACCATGCTCAAGGCCGCCGGCTCCTCGGTGATCAACATTCCGTCCACGGAGATATATCCCTCGCTGCAGTCGGGCGTGTTGACCTCCACGCTGACTTCCGCGGAATCGTTCGTGAGCATGCGCATCTACGAGCAGACCAAGTTCGCGACGATCGGCGGGGACTACACGCTGTGGTGGCTCATGCAGCCGCTGCTCATGTCCAAGGCCGCCTGGGACAAGCTCACGCCGGCGCAGAGGAAGATCTTCGAAGACGCCGCGGATGTCAGCGACAAGTGGTTCGCGCAGGCCCAGCGTGATGCGGTGGAAAACATGATCGCCGCGTACAAGAAGGCCGGCGCGCAGGTTCGCCCGCTCACCAAGGCGGAGTTCGACGCCTGGATCGATCTGGCCAAGAAGACCTCGTGGCCCGAGTTCGCGGCCAAGTCCGCGGACGCCAAGCAGCTGCTGGACCTCATCCTCCAGGTGAAATGATGGCGGGCGCCGCCGGATTCGTCCGAGCGGTCGACCGTCTCTCCACCGGCCTCGCGGTCGTCGCCGCCGTCTTCATGGCGGCGGCGACCCTGATCGTCTGCTGGATGGTGATCTGGCGCGTGACCGGTCATTCCACGTACTGGGAAATCGAGATGGCGGTGTACCTCATCGTAGGCGCTGTGCTGGTCGGATCGCCCTATTGCCTCATGACCAAGGGGCACATCGGGGTCGATCTCGTCTCCCACCTGCTCTCGCCCGGCAAACGCCGCGTGCTCGACCGGTTCCTTGCGTTGCTCGGGATCGCCGTCTGCCTTTACCTCGCCTGGATGGGCCTGGAGCTCACGCTGGGCGCCTATGAATCGAATGAAGGCAGCGGCTCGTCGTGGAACCCGCCGCGCTGGCCCTTCTTCGCGATGATGCCGCTCGGCCTGGGGCTGACGGCGCTGCAATACGTGGCCGAGATGCTGCGCGGCCCTGGAGTCGGCACGGCCGCGCAGGCCATTTCCGGACAGGGCGCCTAGCGATGAACGAGCTGCAGATCGGATTGCTGATCGTTGTCGTCACGTTGATCGTGCTGTTCTCGGGCTTCCCGATCGCGTGGGGGCTGGTCCTCGTCTCGGTGGGATTCCTGGTGGTGTTCAAGGGCGCCGGCAGCCTTGCCGTGATCGCGACGCAGTTCATGGACGAGCTCAACTCGTTCGCGATGGTGACGATTCCCCTGTTTGTCCTGCTCGGGGCGGCCGTGGGTGTTTCCGCGGCGGGCAAGGACATCTACAACTCCCTTTACCGATGGCTTTCGCGGGTCCCCGGGGGACTGATCATCGCGAACATCCTCGCCTGCGGCATGTTCTCCGCCGTCTGCGGATCGTCACCAGCCACGGCAGCCGCGATCGGCAAGGCCGGGGTGCCCGAGATGATCAAGCGCGGCGTGCCGCCTGCGCTTGCAACGGGGGCGATCTGTGCCGGGGGCACCCTGGGCATCCTCATCCCGCCGTCGATCACGATGATCCTCTACGGCCTGGCGACGGACACCTCGATCGGGCGCCTATTTCTTTCGGGCGTGATCCCGGGGGCGTTGCTGGTCCTGTTGTTCTCGGCATACGCCTGGTCCGCGACGCTCGCGTCGGCGCGCAAGATGGAAATCCAGCCCATCGTCGAGAGGTTCACGCTCAAGGAAAAGATGGAAGGCCTGGTTCGGGTCGCGCCCTTCCTGGCGATCATGGTTGCCATCGCGTATTTCATGTACGGCGGCGTGGCGACGCCCTCCGAGATCGCAGCAGTGGCCGCCTTCCTCGCGATTGTGCTGGTGATGACGATCTACAAGGCGTACCGGCCACGCGACCTGTGGCTCATCTTCCGCGATTCCGTGCGCGAGTCGAGCATGATCCTCATGATCATCGCGTCGGCGGCGCTTTTTTCCTACATGATGTCGCTGCTCTACGTGTCGCAGACCGCCGCGGAGTGGCTGGTGAGCCTGAGCCTCAATCGCTGGGTGCTGATGGCGCTCATCAATGTGTTCATGCTCCTCCTGGGGTGTTTCCTGCCCCCGGTGGCGATCATCCTCATGCTGATGCCGATCCTCACCCCGGTGCTCGAAGCCAACAACTTCGACCTGATCTGGTTTGCGGTGATGCTCACGATCAACATGGAAGTGGGGTTGATCACGCCGCCCGTCGGGCTCAACCTTTATGTGCTTCGCGGCGTGGCTCCGCAGGTCCCGCTGTCCACGGTCCTGCGCGGATCCATGCCGTACGTGTTCATCATGTTGGGGTTCATGGTCCTGCTGTCGGCATTTCCGGGCATCGCCACGTGGCTGCCCGAAAAGCTGATGGGACCGGGCCACTGACACAACGACGAAGGAACCGGGATGGCCGACATCGAGATCAAGCGCTCGCACAACATGGGCCTGAAGGCCGCGCGTGCCGCCGCCGACAGGATGGCCGAGCACCTGGGCAAGAGGTTCGGCCTGAGCGGCGACTGGGACGGCAACGTCCTCAAGTTCGCGCGCACCGGCGTGAACGGCAGCCTCGAGGTCGACGAGAGGGACCTCCTGCTCAGCGTCTCGCTGGGTTTCCTGCTGCGCGCCATGAAGCCCTCGATCGAGATGGCCGTGCGCCAGGAGCTCGACCAGCTCTTCGCGGCAAAGGCCGCGGCGCCCGCGGCGAAGCCGGCGCCCAAGGCACCGGCGCCCAAGCCCGCCGCTAAATCGAAAAAGGCCGCGCCGCGCCCGAAAAAATAGCGTTGAGGATCGCGCTCTCGCGGCTGCCCACCAACGCCAGGAATTCGTCGGCCCCACCCATGTCGCGGAAAGCGGAGAAGCCGCGCTCAAGGAAATCCTGCAGATCTTCGAGGCCCGCCATCTTCGCGGGCGCGCGCATGAGCTTGAGGGTGCGCAAGACGAGCGGGCGATCAACCAGCGCGTCCAGGCGCCCGCCCACCGCGCCGATCAGGGCCACCTGACGTTCACGCTCCTCGCGCGTGGAGCTTTCGCGATACGCCTTCGCGTAGGAGGCTTCGTCGACGGCGCCCGGGCGCAGCTTCGCGGCCAGGCGCTGGTCGAGGTCCTCCGACAACGCCTCCAGCTCGATGGCCAGCGCGGCGGTCTCGACCGCGGAGGCGGGCAGGATGCGCGACATCACCGGCACGATCCTGATCATCGCCTGATCGCGCCGGCTGAAGTCCTTGGGACCGTAGAGGTCCTCGAGGAAGAAGCGCGTGGCCGACCGATACCTCGGCACCGCCGCCACGTCGGCGTAGGTTCGGGCCAGGCGCTCGGATTGCCACGCCTTCACCTCGCGCAGGCGCGGGGGTGCCTGGTCTGTTTCCCCCCGCAGCGCCTTGAGGTGCGCGAGGTGGCGTTGGATGTTGCTGTCAGCCTCGGTCATCGTGGTATTCTGGCAACAATTCAAACGAGCGTTTGATTCTTTTTTAGCTGCGATATTTTATCATTTATATACAACTATTTGGGCCGGATATATAAAGTTGAATCTTAAGGACGAAGCCGCGCATTCGGCCTCCCTCGCCGGCGCCTTCGAGCACCAGCGCGAGGCCCGCGGTCGGCCCCTTTCCCGCCGCGAACGCGAGCTCGCGCTGCTTCAGCTCGAGCAGCTCGTGCACGACAACGCAGGCGCGTTCTGCACGGCCATCGACCGCGATTTTCGCGGCCGCTCCCACGCCGAAACCACGATGCTCGAGGTCTTCCCGTCCCTCGAAGGCATACGCCACGCACGCCGCCATTTCGCCGGCTGGATGCGACCTCGCCGCGTCGCCACCAATTTCTGGTTCCTACCTGGGCGCTCGCGCATCCTGCCGCAGCCGCTCGGCGTGGTGGGCGTGGTGGTGCCGTGGAACTATCCGCTGTATCTCGCCATTGGACCCATCACCTGCGCGTTGGCGGCGGGCAACCGCGTGCTGGTGAAGATGTCGGAGCTGGCCCCGGAAACCGGCGCGCTGCTGGGGCAACTGGTTGCGAAGCACTTCGATCCCTCGGTGCTGGCCATCGTCAACGGCGGCGTGGAGACCGCACGCGATTTCGTGGCCCTTCCCTTCGACCACCTGCTGTTCACGGGGTCCACGGCGGTGGGCCGCCAGGTGATGCGCGCCGCCTCGGCCAACCTCACGCCCGTCACGCTGGAACTCGGCGGCAAGTCGCCCGCCATCGTCGGACGCGGAATCGACGTGGCCGAGGCCGCCGATCGCATCGCGTACGGCAAGTGCCTCAACGCGGGCCAGACCTGCATCGCCCCGGATTACGCACTGGTGCCCCGCGAAAGCGTGGATGCGTTCTGCGCGGCGGCGGGGGCCTCGATAACAAGGCTGTATCCGCGCCTGTGCGACAACCCCGACTACACCGCAATCATCGATGCCCGCCACCGCGCGCGGCTCGGCGAATTGCTCGATGAGGCGCGTGGCGCCGGCGCCCGCGTGATCGAGGTCAATCCGGCCGGCGAGGACTTCGCCGCCTCGCCCAAGATGGCGCCGGCCCTGGTGCTCGGCGCGCCCGACTCGACGCGCATCATGCGCGAGGAAATCTTCGGGCCGATCCTCAACGTGATCCCGTACGACACGCTCGACGAGGCCATCGAGCACGTCAACGCCCGCCCTCGCCCGCTCGCGCTCTACATCTTCGACCACGATCGTGCCGCCATCGATGCCGTGCTCGCGCGCACGGTCTCCGGCGGGGCCTGCGTGAACGAAACGCTGCTGCACATCGCGCAGGACGAACTGCCCTTCGGCGGCGTGGGTCCCTCGGGCATGGGGGAATATCACGGCCGCGCCGGGTTCGAGACCTTCTCCAAGCGCAGGGCGGTATTCCACCAGTCGCGGCTCAACGGACTCAAGCTGTTCCGCCCTCCCTATGGAAAGCGCTTCACCACGCTGGTGAAGCTGCTGCTGCGCTAAATTGCCCACCCGGCGCCAGTTCATCAAGGTCGGCATTGCCGGCGCGGCGGTGCTGGCCACCGTGCGCTGGCTCGACCGCAGCGAAGCCGCACCCACGGCCAACCACCGTTTCCTCGACTCGGGGTCGGTGGTGATGACCGCCGCCCTGGTGCCGGTGGTCCTCGCCGGATCGCTCCCCGAGGAAAGCGCAGCGCGCGCCCAAGCCATCCGGGAGGTCGTTGATGCATTCGATCGCGCGGTCTCCGGGCTGAGCCCCCTGGTGCAGAAAGAGGTCGACCAGTTGTTCAGCGTGTTCCGATACACCCCTACGCGCTTCGCCTTCACCGGCCTCTGGGCGCCGATCGAGGAAGCCCCCGCCGCGAAGGTGGCCGCTTTCCTCACGCGCTGGCGCCACAGCCGTTTCGAGATCCAGCGCGCGGGGTACCAGGCCCTGACCCAGTTGATCCAGGCATCCTGGTACGACAACCCTTCATCGTGGGCGGCGATTGGTTATCCCGGCCCGCCCAGGCTGCCATGAGTGTTCCCGATCCCATCGTCGAGGGACTGGCGCGCGGCTGGAAGGTCGTCGACGCTGCGCTGGTCACGCGGGATCGCGATATCGAATGCGACGTGGTGGTGATCGGCAGCGGAGCGGGCGGCGGCGTGACCGCCGAGATCCTGGCGCAGGCGGGACTTTCGGTCGCCATCGTCGAGGAGGGCCCCCTGGTGGGCTCCACCGATTTCCGCATGCGTGAACGAGAAGCCTATCCGCGCCTCTACCAGGAGTCGGCCGCGCGCCAGACCGCGGATCGCGCGATCACCATCCTGCAGGGGCGCTGCGTTGGCGGCGGCACCACGGTCAACTGGACTTCGAGCTTCCGAACGCCGCCTCGCACGCTGGCCCATTGGAGCGGCGCACACGGCCTCACCACGATGACCGAAGCGGCGCTCGCGCCCTGGTTCGCGAAGATGGAAGAACGGCTCGGGATCGGTCCCTGGGGCATGCCGCCGAACGAAAACAACGACATCCTTCGGCGCGGCTGCCAGAAGCTCGGCATTCCCACCGGCGCCATCCGCCGCAACGTGAAAGGCTGCGCCAACCTCGGCTACTGCGGCATGGGTTGCCCGCTCAACGCGAAGCAATCGATGCTGGTGACCACCATTCCCGCGGCGCTCGATCGTGGCGCGACACTTGTGCATCGCGCGCGCGTGACCCGCCTCGCGTTTGATGGGAATCGCGTCGTCGCCTGCGAGGCGCGCGGCGTGGAGCGCAACGGGGCAGCTCCCGGGGCACACCGCATACGCCTGCGCGCGAAACACTTCGTGCTGGCCGCGGGTTCCATTGGAACGCCCTCGATCCTGCTCTCCAGCGGCGCCCCAGATCCCCACCGGGTCACCGGCAAGCGCACGTTCCTGCATCCCACCGTGGTCTCGGGAGCGATGTTTGCGCAGAAGGTTGAGGGTTACTACGGCGCTCCGCAATCGATCTACTCCGACCATTTCCTCGACTCGCTACCGGTCGACGGACCGGTGGGCTTCAAGCTCGAAGCCCCGCCGGTGCACCCCATCCTGGCCGGCATCACGCTGCCGGGCTTCGGCACCGACCATGCGGCCTGGATGAAACGCTTCCCCAACCTGCAGGTGCTGATCGCCCTGGTGCGCGACGGATTCCATCCCGAATCGGTCGGTGGCCAGGTGGTGCTCAAGTCTCGCTGGCCGGTGCTCGATTATCCGATCAGCGACTACGTCTGGAACGGCGTTCGCCGCGCCTATCTCGCCATGGCCGAGATCCAGTTCGCCGCCGGCGCGCAGACCGTGATGCCGTTGCACGAGGGCGCGATTCCGGTCACCAGCTGGCGCGACGCGAAGGCGGCGATCGAGGGGTTGCCGATGCGCGCCCTGCACTCGCGCGTGGTCAGCGCCCATGTGATGGGCGGGTGCGCCATGGGCAACGATGCGCGCACCGCGGTCGTCACCGAGGCCGGCCGGCACCACCAGCTGGCCAACCTCTCGGTCCACGATGGGTCGGTGTTTCCCACCAGTCTCGGAGCCAATCCCCAGCTCACCATCTATGCCATCGCGGGACGTATGGCGGCGAACCTGGCCCAAAGCCTAAAGGCTTGACGTTATTGGAAATTTAGGCATCGCCCTTGTATAATATCGGGCTCTGCCAAAAGCGGGACCTAAGGAGTCACCATGAGCGACAAAATTGCTCTCGAAAAGCGCTACGGCGCCTCCAATTACGCGCCGCTGCCGGTTGTGCTTTCGCGCGGCGAGGGGGTATGGCTCTGGGACGACGAGGGCCGCAAGTACCTCGACATGTTGTCGGCCTATTCGGCCGTGAGCTTCGGCTACGGCCACCCGAAACTGCTCAAGACGCTCAACGAGCAGGCCGCGCGCCTGGCGGTGACCTCGCGCGCCTTCCACAGCGACACCCTGCCCCCGTTCCTCGCCAAGCTCTGCGAGGTCACCGGCATGGATCGCGCGCTGCCGATGAGCACCGGGGCCGAAGGCGTCGAGACCGCCATCAAGTGCGCGCGCAAGTGGGCCTACACGGTGAAGAATGTCCCCGACGGGAAGGCCGAGATCATCGTTTGCGACAACAACTTCCACGGCCGCACCTCGACCATCGTGGGCTTCTCCTCCGAGGCGCAGTATCGCGACGGTTTCGGCCCCTATGCCACCCAGGGCTTCAAACACGTGCCTTTCGGCGACGCGAAGGCGCTGGAGGCCGCGATCACGCCCAGCACCGCCGCCTTCCTGGTGGAGCCCGTGCAGGGCGAGGCCGGCATCATCGTGCCGCCCGCCGGCTACCTGACGCAAGCCGCGCGCATCTGCAAGGCGCACAACGTCCTCCTGATCGTCGACGAAGTGCAGACCGGGCTTGGCCGCACCGGGCGCGTCCTGGCGTGCCACCACGAAGGCGTGAAGCCCGACGGCATCATCCTCGGCAAGGCGCTCGGCGGCGGCCTGCTGCCGGTATCGGCGTTCTGTGCGCGCGAATCGGTGATGGGAGTCTTCAAGCCCGGTGACCACGGCAGCACCTTCGGCGGCAACGCGCTGGGCGCGGCCATCGGCCTGGCCGCGATCAACGTGCTGCTCGACGAGAAACTCGCCGAGCGCTCCGCCACCATGGGCGCCTACCTGATGAAGAAGCTGCGCTCGATCTCCAGCGCCGTGGTGACCGATGTCCGCGGCCAGGGCCTGCTGGTGGGCATCGAGCTCGACCCGAAGGTGGTCTCGGCGCGACAATTCGTGGAAACCCTGCTGAAACACGGCGTGCTGAGCAAGGACACCCATCATACGGTGGCGCGATTTGCCCCGCCGCTCATCGTCGAGCGCGAACAGCTCGACTGGGCGGTCGAGCGCATCCGCGACGCGCTGCGCGAATACGGCCCGGTCGACGAAAAGGCAGCGGCCTAGCGGCGGTAGTCCTTGCGCACCGCGGGATTGAGGCGGGCGATGTCCGCCTTCACCTGCTCGCGGCTGCGCTCGTAGACCAGCTCCCGCCCCATCACGCTGCCGGCGTAGGCCAGGCCGTTGCGGGTGGGCGAGAGGTCGCACTTCACGCTGTGCACGCCTTCGCCCAGCACCACCGAGATGTGTTCCTCGCGCTTGTTGAGGACCACGACCTCGAGCACCTGGCCGTTTTCGGTCTTGATCTTGATCTTTTCTTCCATGGATGTGTGCCTCAGGCCAGCTTCTGGTTCTTGACCGGCTCGATCCGCAGCTCGCGGACGTTGCCGATGATGTTCAGCTTTGCCATGGCTCACTCTCCTCGCTATGGGCTGGCGGGCGGCGCGCTTTTCACCTGCCGGCGCAGCACCTTGCCGACATTGGTCTTGGGAAGCTCCTTCCAGAACTCGATGGCCTTCGGCACCTTGTAGTTGGTGAGGTGCTGCTTGCAATGGGCCAGCACCTGCTCGCGGGTGAGCCCGGGATCCTTGCGCACCACCACCAGGCGCACCTTCTCGCCCGAGTGTTCGTCGGGTGCGGCCACCGCGCAGCATTCCAGGACGCCGGGCATCATCGCGACCACGTCCTCGATCTCGTTCGGATACACGTTGAAGCCCGAAACCAGGATCATGTCCTTCTTGCGGTCGACGATCTTCACGTAGCCTTCGGGCGTCATGATCCCGATGTCGCCGGTGCGGAAGGCGCCGTCGGCGGTCATCACCTTGGCGGTTTCGTCGGGGCGGTTCCAGTAGCCCTTCATCACCTGCGGGCCGGCGATGCAGATCTCGCCCGTCTCGCCGATCGGCAGCACACGCGCGTCGTCGTCGCGGATGGTGATCGTCGTCGACGAGATCGGAAGGCCCGCGAAGCCGTTGTATTCGGCCCCCGGCACGATCGGGTTGATGCACGCACCCGGGGAGGTTTCGGTGAGCCCGTAGGCTTCCACCAGCGCCTTGCCGGTCACCTTCTTCCATTTCTCCGCGACCGCGCGCTGCACCGCCATGCCGCCGCCCAGCGCCATCTTGAGCGGGCCGAAGTCCAGCTGCGCGAAGCCGGGCGTGTTCAGCAGCCCGTTGAAGAGGGTGTTCACGCCGGTGAGCGCGGTGAAGCGGTGCCGGCCCAGCTCCTTCACGAAGCCCGGCATGTCGCGCGGATTGGTGATGAGCACGTTGTGGCCGCCGATCTTCATGAATACCAGGCAGTTCCCGGTGAGCGCGAAGATGTGATAAAGCGGCAGCGCGGTGATGATGACCTCCTCCCCGTCGCGAAGTCCCGTGCCCCACCACGCCGAGGTCTGCAGCAGGTTGGACACGATGTTGCCGTGTGTGAGCATGGCGCCCTTGGACACACCCGTGGTGCCCCCGGTGTATTGCAGGAAGGCGATGTCGTCATGCGTAAGCGGGGGCTCCACCAGCGGCTTGCCGCCGCGCCCGGCCGATAACGTGGAATTGAACGTCACCGAGCCGGGCAGGTTCCACCGCGGCACCATCTTCTTCCGGTGCTTGACCACGAGGTTGGTGATCAGCGAAAGCGGGAACGGCCGCATGTCGCCCACCTGCGTGGTGACCACCGTCTTCACCTTGGTGTGCGCGATCACCGCTTCCAGCGTGTGGGCGAAATTCTCCAGGATCACAATCGCCGTCGCGCCCGAATCGTTGAGCTGGTGCTCGAGCTCGCGCGGCGTGTAAAGCGGGTTGCAGTTGACCACGATGTAGCCGGCCCGCAGGGCGCCGAAAAGCGCGACCGGGTACTGCAGCAGGTTGGGCATCATGATCGCGACGCGGGCGCCCGGCTCCAGCTTCGCCACGTTCTGCAGCCAGCTGCCGAAATCGCGCGACAGCTGGTCGATCTGCGTGAACGAAAGCGTGCGCCCCATGTTCGAGAACGCCGGGGCGCCGCCGAACCGGCTGCAGCTCTGCGCGAAGATCTCGCGGATGTTTGCGTATTGAGCCGGGTCGATTTCCGCCGGCACACCCGGCGGATACGACTTGAGCCAGGGTTTGTCCATCGTGCGTCTCTCCTCCAGGATTGTTGCCATCCTCACGAACCTTCTGGCGGGTTGTGTCGTCGGAGTGTAACCCGGAGCGCGGGCCCGCACCGCCCGCGCCTATACTGCAATCCCCACCACGAGGAGGAGCGGCACCATGGCATCAAAAAGGAAAACCAGGGGCACTTCCGGCGCGCGCGCCGCGGATCAGGGCGCGCGCGCCGGAA